>Ga0209697_10000243_pt1 | contig 88455 bp, 60 predicted proteins | sample AliMusrvi5mmetaG_FD_184115 | JGI IMG/M metagenome (GOLD analysis project Ga0209697, IMG submission 184115) | Freshwater lake bacterial and archeal communities from Alinen Mustajarvi, Finland, to study Microbial Dark Matter (Phase II) - Alinen... | ecosystem: Environmental > Aquatic > Freshwater...
ATGGCTGTAATAAAAAAATATTGTCAGCGAGTGGCTTATTTAAAAAATGGATCATTACAATATATAGGCGATCCGGAGACAGCCGTTAACATGTATCTTGAAGAGAGTCAGCAGGAATAGATTTATCCTAAAGGGTTGTCAAATATTTTCGCCGAAAGTGGCAGCATAAATGCAATCAGCACTTCGCCTTGATAACGGTCTAATATGTTTTCTGTTAAAAAACAAAATGATAGACATAAGAATATAATTAGTGGGAAGTTTTGTTTTTGAATCAGAAATATTCGAATAGGATTTAATAAAAATACAAATAAAAAACCAATCAAGCCAAGAATGCCCATACTTATAGCAATATCAAGATATTGATTATGCGTGTTTTTTTCTGTTGTTAAAGCATACCAGAATTGTTTCTCTTTATATTTGTCTTTTAAAATATTATTTTTATCCCCAATTCCAGTGCCAAATAAAGGATACTTCTCCCAAATCTCAACACCACATTTCCAAATAGCTATTCTTGTATTTGTACTACTCCACTTTGTTTCGTCGAACACTGTGTTAAAATGATTCTCGTTATTTTTGTTTTTAAAATCAAAACTTGTTTGAGTAAATCCATTAAATCTGTTAAGCGTTTTCGGAAAAAATTTATTAAACAATACAATGCCCACAATTAAAAAGAATAAAAGTAAAATAGCCTCATAAATTTTTTTCTCTCTGATAATATATTTTAATGTTATCCATAATAAAATTACAATCAAACTTATCATTTCTGTTTTACAAGCAAGCATAAAACTTATAAATAATAACCATGCTATTAAAACCCAAATAAATGGACGAAATTTTTTAATGATTTCAATGTTTTGAAATAATAAATAAATAAAGATGAAAATTGCAAAATTTACATATAAAGCAAAATAAACTGCCTGTTTCCCAATCACTAAAACTGATATATTATCATTGTATAAATATCCACTATCATGTGTAGTTATAGACATATAAGAACCATATATAAACCCTATGGTTGAAGCGAATGTAGTTGTAATAGCATAAAATAGTAATATTTTTTGCCATGTTTTTTTTTCAAAATCAATTAAACAAAATGCCATAGGAAGAATAAATAATGACAATCTTCTTTGCACGACTATCAAGCCACTTGCTTTGTCTGAAGAATATAAAAGACTTATAAAATGAAATAAAAAAAATAAAACTATTCCGATATTAACAGGATGTTTAAAAAAAAGCTGTTTATATAGCTTTGGAGAAACATTAAGCCATGCTCCAAAAAATATAAATATCATGAAAATATTAGTGATAGCAGGAATATCTTTAAAAAAGAGAGAAACAATAAAACATAAAATGAAATAATAAATATATATACTATATTTGCTTTTAGTGTTATCATTAAACGAAAAAAATGAAATCATAAAAATGATATTTAAAAAGTTGGATGATTAATGCTTAAGCACTACTATTTTTTCTGCCTGATTTATTTTTTTATATTTTACTTTATTTAAAGAATTATAAGCTAATTTACTGATATCAAGATAAAGTTCTTGATATTTTGATGCTGTTTCTTTAATGTTAAAATAATCTTTGCAAATTTCTATAGAATTTAACCCCATAGATTCTGTGATTTCTTTATTTAAATAAAAATCAACTATATAATTTATTGCTTCTTCTTTTGTTGAGAATATTTGTCCGTTAATTCCTTTTTTAACTAGGTCAATATTCCCGGTACAATTGGACAATAAAAGACATTTGCCTAATGCCATTGCTTCCATTACAGCAAATGGTAACCCTTCAAAATATGATGTTGACAAATATAAATCTGCCTTTGCTATTTCTTTTTTTACTCCTTCTTTACTCAACCAACCAGTAATATGAATATTAGGAGATGTAAGAGCTGAAATATCTTCTCCTGAACCAATCCAGACGAATTCAAAATGTTTTAAATTAACAAGAGATAATGCGATTTCATTGAAAAAAATTGGATTTTTTTGATCAACTACTCGTCCAGATGTAACTATTCGGAATTTACTATAATCTTTATTGCTAATAAATGAATCCTTACTTATTTTTGTTCCATTAGATATATAACCTGCTTTAATACCACGCTTTAAATATTCTTTTTGTTCTGATGCAGATGAACAAATAACTTCACCACCAAAAAATGAAGCAAGTTTTTCAAGTTTTAAGTAAAGATTTAACTTGATATTACTTTCATTATTCATTAGAAATGGTGCTCCATTTGGAGTATATATTACTTGTTTTATTTTAAGCTGTCTGCATGCAATTCTGCCCAAAAAGCCAGCTTTAGAAGAATGTAGATGTACAACATCGGCATGCCGAAAACGGCGTAAAATGTAAAGTAATTCAATATATGCTAATGTGTCTTTAACAAGATTAATCTCTCTTTGTACAGACTTCCAATAGATAAATCGAATTTGTTTTCTATGGAAAATTTTTTTTATATCTTTCAATTCAGCTAATTCAGCTCGTTCACCATGAACAATAATATGATAATTATCATTCATCTCTTCTGTTAAAAGCTTTAAAAAGGTTGCTAATCCTGCAGCAAAAGGATCAACTACGTGTAAAATTAGCATTGTAAAAAATTAAATTAATCTTAAATTTAAATATTTATAAATTTGAAAAATAATATCTGAATAAAAATGTTCAAATTATAATAATTAAGATTCTTTAACTAAAAAGAAGAAATACAAAAGTATCATTTAATTTCAAATATATTAATGTTTTGAGGTTGTTTTTTTATGAGATTGTTGAATTAAAAAAATGTTGGTTTGAAATATTTATACATTTGTAAACTTTAAAATAGATTTTTATTAGTATGTGTGGCATTGTTGGAGTAATAACTAAAAATAATAAAGCAGATGGGTTCATCAATGAGATGAGCAATGCTTTAGAGGTTTTAAAACAAAGAGGACCGGATCATACAGGAACTTATTTGCACGAAAATGTTTTGCTCGGACACACACGCCTTTCTGTTATTGATGTTTCAGAAAATGCTTCGCAACCTTTTACAGATTCTTCCGGTAGATACACGATAGTTTATAATGGCGAGATTTTTAATTTTAAAGAACTCCGCAATCAACTGATAGAAAAAGGTTTTTTGTTCCGTTCTCAAAGTGATACAGAGGTTTTGCTGAATCTTTTTATTTGTTTTGGCGCTGATTGTTTGAATATGTTGAATGGCTTTTTTGCATTTGCAATTTATGACAAGATTGAAAAATCTTTGTTTATTGCCCGCGACAGGATGGGCGTGAAGCCATTACTTATTTTCAGAGATGATGAAAAAATGATTTTTGCTTCAGAAATGAAAGCTCTTTTATGTTTTCAAATTTCCAAAGAACTTGATGAATCATCGTTATTTCAATATCTTCAATTGAATTACATTTCGGCTCCGCATTCAATTTTTAAAAAAGTAAAAAAAATTAAAGCCGGTTTTTATATTTTCATAAAAGGAAATTTTTATGAAGAAAAAGAATATTATAAAATTCCTTTTCAAAATCAACTTAAGAATTTTGATTCATATGAAATTGCTTTAAAGAAAACGCATGAGTTGCTTGAGAATGCTGTTCAACGGCGAATGGTGTCAGATGTTCCTCTTGGCGCATTTTTAAGCGGTGGAATTGATTCGTCCGTCATTGTTGGTCTTGCATCAAAGTTTACAAAACAACTGAAAACATTTTCTATCGGCTTTTCTGATGAACCATTATTTGATGAAACAAGCTATGCGCAATTGGTTGCTGATAAATATAAAACTGACCATACGGTTTTTAAATTAAAGAATGATGATTTGTTTGGCATACTTCAAAATGTGCTTGATTACACAGATGAGCCTTTTGCTGATTCATCTGCATTGGCTGTTTATATTTTAAGTATGCATGCTAAAAAGCATGTAACTGTAGCTCTTTCCGGCGATGGTGCTGATGAAATTCTTGGTGGCTACAACAAACACATGGCTGAATGGAAAGTGCAACGTTTAGGAAAAGCAGGGCATTTGTTGAAATATTTCAGTCCATTTTTAGATGTTTTGCCACAATCAAGAAATACGTTTCTCGGAAATAAAATTCGTCAACTCAATCGCTATACACAAGGAATGGGTTTGAGCGAAGCTGAAAGATATTGGCTTTGGTGCTCCATTGCTGATGAAATGAAAGCTGCAACTATTTTGAAATTGAATATTGATAATGATGAATATATAAATAGAAAGTCTGAAATTATTGATTTTATTGATGAGTCAGGTGATTTCAATAAAATATTATACGCAGATTCAAAATTAGTTTTACAGAATGATATGCTTGTGAAAGTGGATATGATGTCAATGGCAAATTCATTGGAAATTCGTTCTCCGTTTCTTGATTATGAATTTGTAAATTATATGTTTTCTTTGCCTGCTGAATATAAAATTACCAGCAATATCAGAAAAAAGATTTTGAAAGATGCGTTTAGAAATGAATTGCCGGAAAAAATATTTCATCGCGGAAAGCAAGGATTTGAAGTGCCTTTGCTTAAATGGTTTCGAACAGATCTTCGTTCAATGATTACGGATGATTTATTAAATAAAGATTTTGTGGAACATCAAAATATTTTCGATGTACATGAAATGGAGTTATTAAAAAAACAATTGTTTTCATCTAATCCAGGCGATGCGGCTGCGAGAATTTGGGGATTGATCGTATTTCAGTATTGGTGGAAAAAAAATATTAATTTGTAAAAATGCCAAAAGTTTTAAGAATATTAAATCGTTTTAATTTGGGTGGACCAACATATAATGCTGCCTATTTGAGTAAATATATGTCGCCTGAATTTGAAACAATATTGATCGGTGGGGCAAATAGCAAAACCGAAAAAAATTCTGAATATATTGTTCGTGATCTTGGTCTTGAACCATTGATTATTCCTGAGATGAGAAGAGAATTAAATCCGATAAATGATTTTGTTGCATTCCAGAAAATAAAAAAAATAATCAGAGATTTTAAACCGGATATCGTTCATACACATGCTTCAAAAGCTGGTGCTTTGGGCAGAAGAGCTGCTTTTTTAGAAAAAGTTCCGGTCATTTTACATACATTTCACGGTCACGTTTTTGATTCATATTTTAATAATTATATTTCTGGATTTTATAAAAATCTGGAAAGAAAACTGGCGGAGAAGTCAACGCAAATCATTGCTGTCAGTGATCTTCAAAAAGAAGAATTATCAAATAAATTTGGAATTTGTTCAGCAGATAAAATCACTGTCATCCCTTTGGGCTTTGATTTGCAAAGGTTTTATGAAGATATGGATAAAAAGCGAACTGATTTTAGAAAAAAATATTTGATTGATGATGACGAAATTGCTATTGGGATTATCGGTCGAGTTGTTCCAATAAAAAATCATTCTTTATTTTTGAAATCAATAAAATATATACTTGAAAATTCCTCAAAGAAAATTAGAGCATTTATTATCGGTGATGGCGAAAGCAGGAAAGCATCAGAAGAAGAATCAAAATCATTAAACATTGATTTTATAACTGAAAATGAAATAGGTCGGAAATCAATATTGACATTCACTTCATGGATTCAGGAAATTGATTACGTAATGGCCGGATTAGATATAGTCGCTTTGACTTCATTGAATGAAGGAACTCCGGTTAGCTTAATAGAAGCTAAAGCAGCCAACAAACCTATTGTTACTACAAATGCCGGTGGTATTAGAAATTTTCTTGAACATAATAAAAGCGCTTTGCTTTCTGAAATTAATGATGAATCAGCTTTTATGAAAAATTTATTATCGTTAGTTGAAAATGAAAACTACCGACAAACCATTGCCAATTGCGGAAGTGAACTTATAAAGGAAAAGTTTCATTACACACGTTTAGTAAATGATATGACTTGTCTTTACAATCGATTGTTAAATAGACAATAATCAAACACATCTGAGATTTAATCTTTTTAGAATGTTTTTTTTATTATTTTTGTTTCAATAAATATAAATTAATTGAAAAAAATATTTTTATATATCGTCCTGTTTTTTGCTTTTACATCTTGTAAAGTGAATAATCCAAGTTTGATGTTTAGGACTGAAAAAAATTATCCTTTTACAGAACCTTCGCAGCAAACAGCAACTGAAGAATATAAAATCGCTCCAAACGATATTATTTCTTTTATGGTTTTTACAAAAAATGGAGAAAAGATTATTAATCCAATTGAGAGTCAGACGACTTTTTCAACTACTAAAGAAACGAATTTAACATATCTTGTAGAAAAAGACGGTCAAATAAAATTGCCTGTTATTAATAGGGTACTTATTGCTGGAAAGACTATTAAAGAATCTGAAAAATTTTTAGAAGAAAAATATGCCAGCTTTTATAATGAACCGTTTGTTAAATTGAATGTTTTAAATAGGCGAGTAATTATTTTTCCGGGAAGTATCACAGGGGAAGCAAAAGTTATAAATCTGGTAAATGAAAACACCACACTAATTGAAGCAATTGCTCAAGCTGGCGGTATTTCAGGAGGGAAATCATATAAAATTAAATTGATTAGAGGTGGTTTAAAAAATCCACTGGTGTTTCGTATTGATCTGTCTTCATTGCAAACTGCTCGTCAAGGAGATATTATTCTTCAGGCAAATGACATCATTTATGTTGATACACCGAATAGACTTTCTCGTAAATTTATTGATTCATTAATGCCTTACGTATATCTGGTATCTTCAACTGCAGTTATATTGTACACCTTAACTAAAACTAAATAAAATTGATTGATGCCTGTAAAAAAGATTTCAAATATTAATGAAGAAATAGATATAAAACTTTTTTTTTATATTGTTTTTAAAAATTTCTACATTGTTGTTTTATTATTGTTGATTGCTCTGTTTGGCTCATTTCTTTATTTAAGATATACTCATCCTGTTTTTGAAGCGAAAGCTGTTATACAGTTGGAAACCAATGAAGAAATGAGGCTTTTCCTTGGGGTGCAACCCGCGGAAGATGATTTATCGAAGAAGACAGAATTACTTCGTTCACCTACATTTCTTGAACGTGTTATTACCAAACTTCCTTTGAAAATTAAATATTATAATGAAGGTACTATTCTTGATTTTGAACAATATAAAGATTCACCCTATTCAGTAGAATTTAAAATTAGGAAACCTACAGTTTATGGATTACCCATTTATATAAAATTTATTGGAAATAATAAATGTGAAATTAATTATTCTGTAAATAAAAATATTCATAGAAAAAGGACTGTAAATATTAATGATTTAGTAGTATTTCCTGAATTTGATTTGAAAATTGATGTTTTAAATTTTGATGAAATATATTCAAAAGACAAATCTATTTTATCAGGAAATTATTATTTTGTGATTAATAATCCTGATAATCTCATTACTGAGTTTATTAGTAATTTACAGATTTCTATTCTCAATCCAAATGCACGAACAATACAGGTTGCTTTTCGAGATCAGAATAATGTGAAAGCATCGGAAGTTGTGAATGCAATTGTTCAAGAATTCAAGCAATATGATGTTGAGAAAAAAGCGGAAAGTATCAATAAAACACTTGAATTTATTGATAAACAACTAAAAGGTATTTATGATCGATTAGTTGAATCTGAAGTTCAACTTGCGGATTTTAAGAAAACAAATAAAATAGATACTATTCTTGATAGATCAGTTCCAAATTATTATTCACGTTTTAATGAGTTGGATGATGAAATGATAAAAACGGAATTGGAAGAGAAAATTTTAACAAACACTGAAACCCGTTTGAATGCAGAAAAGAATATTGATATTTATGAATTACTGATGTTAATTTCAGGTAGTGAATATAAAGGTGTTATTTCAAATCTGTTAAATAATCTGCAAGAACTTTTATTGAAAAAAGAAGAACTTCATTACGAAGTAACTGAAAACAGTGGACAAATCAAGGCATTAAATTATCGGATTGATATTCAAAAAAAGTTAATACTTGAAAGTATAAAGAATATTAAAAATAACATTCAAACTCGAAAAGCAGAACTTAATAAACGGATATCATCTTATAGGCTTTTGATTTCTCCTAAAACAGATAATTACAACATGGTTGAATTTAGTAGGTTGCAACGACTTTATTCTGTCAATGAAAAATATTATAATGAATTGATTGCTAAAAAAGCCCAATATTCTATTGATCAGGCTGGATATGTTTCTCAAACAGTTGTTCTACAATATTCTAAAACACCTACATCACCTGTAACACCGGTTAAAAGCAATGTTTATTTAACAATGTTAGGAACCGCTCTTTTGTTAGGTTTAATATTTATTATTATTAAATATCTTTTTTATAATGAAATAGGTTCTATTGAAGATATTGTAAAATATACAGAACGCCCAATAATCGGTATTATACCAAAATATAATTTAGAGATACCTGTATCTCAGTTGATCGTTGATAAAAAGCCTTCTTCATTGATTGCAGAATCATTCCGAGTGATACGAACAAATATTCAGTTTATTTTAAATGAACCTGGACCCAAAGTTTTGTCAGTTACTTCAACGATTTCAGGAGAAGGCAAAACTTTTTTTGCAATTAATCTGGCTGGAGTGATTGCTTTTTCAAATAAAAAAGTGATTATTGTTGATTCTGATATGAGAAAACCAAAAATTCATCTTGGTTTTAATGTTGAAAATATACATGGTTTGAGCACTATTCTGATGGGAAAAGATACAATTGAAAACTGTATTAGAAAGAGTTCTCTGGAAAATCTTGATTTTATTACAGCTGGAATAATTCCTCCTAATCCATCTGAATTAATTCTAGAATCTAAAATGGATATGCTTATTGAAGATTTAAAGAAAAAATATGATTTTGTGATTATTGATAATCCTCCAATTGGCTTGGTTACTGATGGAATGAAGAGTTTAACCATCGCTGATTATCCAATATATATATTAAAAGCCAATCAATCAAAACGACTTTTTATTCAAAATATAAATCGTTTATATGATGAAAGCAACTTGAAGCGTCTTTCAATAGTACTGAATTCAGTTGATCCAAAATTCAGTAATTACAATTATTCAAGTAAATATCGTTTCTACAGAGGATATAATTATTCTTATGGTTATGGTGTTGGGCATGATTACATAACAGAAGATGAAATTGAAGATCATTCTACATGGTATAAGAGAATTTTTAATAAAATATTTTAATATAGTTTATGGAAGTAATTAAAACAGAAATTCCTGATGTGTTGATTTTTAAACCAAAAGTTTTTCCTGATGAAAGAGGGATTTTTATGGAAACTTATAACAAGAAAATTTTTGATGAAATAGGTATTTATTATGATTTTAAACAAGATAATATTTCTGTTTCAAAAAAAAATGTTGTTAGAGGATTGCATTTTCAAAAATTTCCTTTTGAACAAGGAAAGCTTGTAAGGGTTGTTAATGGCGCTGTTTTGGATGTTGCTGTTGATATCAGAAAAGATTCTCCGACATTTGGACAATATGTTAAAGTGGTTCTTTCAATAGAAAATAATTTTATTTTTTGGATTCCATCTGGATTTGCTCATGGCTTTTTATCATTGGAAGATGATTCAACGTTATATTATAAAGCAACTGAATTTTATAATAAAGATGCTGAAGATGCTATTGTTTGGAATGATCCGGATATTAATATTGACTGGGGAATAAAAGGACCTATTGTGTCTGAAAAAGATAAAAATGCAAAATCTTTAAAAGATTTTATTCAGTTAATTTAAAAATAGAATGACTTCTTCATTATCTACAATAATTATACTTATTGTACTTTTTATTTGTTCATTTATTTTTTCTTTGCTTATCAATGGTTTGTTCCTGAAATTTTCAAAAACATTGGGAATCAGAGATAAAAATGAAACTGTTATTCGCTGGGGACCGCAGTCAAAACCGGCTTTTGGTGGTATATCATTTTTTATAGTTTTTTTGTTTTCACTTATTGCCGGTCCAATTATTTTTAAAGATAGTATCGATTTTCATAATATCATGTTTATTGGATTTATACTTTCTGTTACGCTTGGTTTCTTGATGGGATTGTTTGATGATGCCTATAATACGCGTCCTTGGTTGAAATTTTCTGTTCAATTACTTTGCGGAATAATTTTAATTTGCACTGGTACATATATTCAGATTTTTTCTTCTACTATTTTAAATTATCTACTTACAATATTTTGGGTTGTAGGGATTATGAACTCAGTGAATATGCTTGATAATATTGATGCTGTGGTGACTGTAGTTGCAATTTTTATTTTAACTACTGTTGGAGTAAGTTTAGTGATGCTAAATAAAACAGACATCAATGCGGCTGATATACTACTGATTATTGGTTTGCTGGGCGCTTTACTTGGATTTTTAATTTATAATTGGCATCCTTCTAAAATGTACATGGGTGATACCGGTAGCCAGTTACTTGGTGTTTTTCTTGCTGTGATTGGTATTCGTTATTTGTGGAATATGCAAGATGCAGAGGGAAATGTTATTCATTCAAAACAAATTTTAACTGTTGTTCTTGTTTTTCTTTTGCCTTTGGTTGATACAACTACTGTAGTAATTAAGAGATTGGCTAAAGGAACTTCTCCATTTGTTGGAGGGAAGGATCATACTACGCATCACTTGTCCAGATTGTTGGTTAGTGATAAAAAAGTTGTTTATATTTTTATATTTATATCTTTTGTGTCATCTGTATTCGCTTTAAACATAATGAATTTTATGAAGCAATGGAATTGCATTAGATTCGTTATCTTTGCAGTCTATTGTTTAATCATTTTTAGTATTTTGTTTTATATTTCCTTAACAAAAAGAACGGGAATAAAGAGGTAATTATCTGTGTCAAATAGTTGGAAGAAATTTTTGGTTTTTCAAGCGGTATTATTGATAATTGCCGCAGTTTTTTTATCTGTTTTTTTTACATATCGTACTAGTTCAGATATTGAATATCGTAAAGCATTTGCAAAATATTATAGGGTGTTCACTCCCGAATTGCCTGATAAGATTGATTTTGCAGGAGAAGATGTTCCTTTGAATATTTTTTATGTAAAAGAAAGTCTTGATAAGGAAATAATTTTAAATACATATTGGCAATCCCGCACATTGCTTGTGCTTAAACGTGCGCAGAGATGGTTCCCTGTTATTGAACCTATTTTAAAAGAAAATGGCGTTCCTGATGATTTTAAATATCTTGCTGTGATTGAAAGCGAACTTGAAAATAAAATATCAAACATGGGAGCTACTGGTTTTTGGCAGTTTTTGAAAGAAACCGGACAAAGAAATGGACTGGAAATAAATGATTGCGTGGATGAAAGATATAATGTGGAATTATCTACGCAAGCTGCATGTAAATATTTTTTGAATGCTTATAAAATTTATGGAAACTGGACTTTAGCAGCAGCTTCGTTTAATGCCGGTGAAAATGGTATCAGCTCGAGAATTGAAAGTCAGAAAGCGGAAAATTATTACAACATGAATTTGCCAACTGAAACAGCTCGTTATATTTTCAGAATCTTGGCATTAAAACAAATATTTCTTCATCCTGCAAAATATGGATATAATTTAAGGAAAAAAGATTTATATCCTTTCATTCAAACAACCACAGTGGCGGTTGATTCAACAATAAATGATCTGGCAGATTTTGCTATTCAAAACAAAATTAATTATCGAATTTTGAAAGAGTTTAATCCTTGGTTAAGAAAAACCAATTTGATTAATTGTCATAAAAAAACATATCAAATAAAACTACCTCAAGAAGGACAAATTTTTTATTCAAATTATTTGTTTGGAGCAGATGGTTTTAAAATGATAGATCAGGATTCATTGTCTTCAAATGATTAGTAAAATTAGTATTTATAAGGAGTTTATTTAATGTCAAAATTGATTGAAACATTTGAGGAAGAATTGTTAACGGATAATCAGACATTGAATGTTTTTGGGGCAAGAGAACATAATCTGAAAAATATTGATGTTGTCATTCCCCGCAATAAGCTTATTGTTGTTACTGGTTTGAGTGGAAGTGGAAAATCTTCATTGGCTTTTGATGTGATTTATGCGGAAGGTCAGCGTAGGTATCTTGAAACATTCTCTGCTTATGCCCGTCAATTCTTGGGAAGCCTTGAACGACCTGATGTTGATAAGATTGAAGGACTGAATCCTGTTATTTCAATAGAACAAAAAAGTGTAAATAAAAATCCTCGTTCCACAGTCGGAACGGTCACTGAAATATATGATTTCCTGCGTTTGTTGTATGCTCGCGTTGCTGATGCATATTCTTACAAAACAGGAAAAATCATGAAGAAATTTTCTGATAAAGAACTCATCGATTTAGTTATTGAAAAGTTTTGGTATAAACGAATTGTAGTATTATCGCCACTTGTAAAAGCTCGAAAAGGACATTACAAAGAATTGTTTGAAAAAATTCAGAAGATGGGTTTTATCAAAGTGCGTGTTGACGGGCAGATCAAAGATATTACGTATGGTTTAAAGTTAGATAGATATAAAATACATTCCATTGAAATTGTCATTGACAGAATTAAAGTTGAAAGAGATGAATCTTCTTCAAAACGAATTGCGCAATCACTGCAATATGCGATGAAACAAGGCAAAGGTTCGTTGATGATTTTGGATGAAGAAACCAATGAAATTCATTATTTCAGCCGTTCATTGATGGATATGGAATCTGGTTTATCTTATGAAGAACCGGAACCCAATACATTTTCTTTCAATTCAGCGTATGGCGCGTGTCCCAGATGTAACGGACTTGGTGAAATTACTGAAGCAGATTTGCAAAGCATCATTCCTGACAAAACGAAAACCTTACGTCATGGCGGGATTGTGCCATTAGGTTCCTATAAAAATTCGTGGATATTTCATGCAGTTGAATCTATAGGAAAAAAACATGGATTTACGTTAGATACACGAATTGAAGATATTTCTGAAAGTGCGTTGAATATTATTTTATATGGTTCGGATGAATTGATAAAAATAAATTATGGTTTTACTGCCGGAATCAATGAAAATTATTCCATGAATTTTGAAGGAATAATTAATTTTATTACCGGTCAGATGAATGACACCATGCCGAAGTCTGTTAAAACATGGGCGACAAAGTTTATGAATTCGGTGGTATGTCCTGAATGTCATGGCAAACGCTTGAAGCAAGATGCATTGTGTTTTAAGATTGCAGATAAAAATATTGCTGAATTATCTTCAATGGATATGCTTAATCTTTATCAGTGGTTCAGTAATATTGATGACGTTTTAGATAATCGAAAAAGAAAAATTGCACATGAAATTGTACGAGAATTAAAATTAAGAATTCAGTTTTTGTTGAATGTTGGACTTGATTATTTGTCTTTAAATCGTTCGTCAAAAAGCTTGTCTGGTGGCGAATCACAGCGCATTCGGCTTGCAACACAAATAGGTTCTCGTTTGACAAATGTTTTATATATTCTTGATGAACCGAGCATTGGTCTTCATCAAAAAGATAATGTTCGTTTGATTGATGCGCTAAAGGATTTGAGAGATATTGGCAATTCAGTTATTGTTGCAGAACACGATCATGATTTGATTATGGCATCTGATTATATTGTTGATCTTGGTCCTGGTGCCGGAAGGCTGGGAGGGAAGGTTGTTGCGCATGGTCATCCGCGTGATTTTTTGAAACTGGATTCATTGACTGCAAAATATCTAAATGGAGAAAAGAAAATAATTATTCCAGAAATTCGCAGAAAAGGAACCGGTAAATTTATTGAATTGAAAGGCGCTTCAGGCAATAACCTTAAAAATGTTGATCTTGTTTTGCCTTTGGGAATGTTGGTTTGTGTGACTGGCGTTTCCGGTAGTGGAAAATCTTCATTGATTAATGAAACACTTTATAGATTATTAACAAATAGATTTTATAGGTCGCATCAGCAGCCGTTAGCTTATAAACAGTTTTTGGGAATTGAACATATTGACAAAGTAATTGATGTGGATCAGTCGCCGATTGGGCGTACGCCGCGATCAAATCCTGCCACGTATATCAGTGTTTTTGGAGATATACGCGATTTGTTTTCAAGTTTACCCGAATCAAAAGTGCGTGGTTATAAACCGGGCAGATTTTCGTTTAATGTTTCCGGTGGACGTTGCGAAACCTGTGGTGGCGCTGGAGTTAAGACAATTGAAATGAATTTTCTTCCAGATGTTTATGTGCATTGTGATGATTGTAATGGAAAGCGTTATAACAGGGAAACACTTGAAGTTCGCTACAAAGGAAAATCTATCAATGATGTGCTGAATCTAACGGTTGATGAAGCAGTTGATTTTTTTGAACAGATTCCGTCTATTCGATATAAGGTAAAATCATTGCAGGACGTGGGATTGGGCTATATCACACTTGGACAAAAATCAACAACACTTTCTGGTGGTGAAGCACAGCGCGTGAAACTGGCTACTGAATTAACCAAGCGTGATACAGGTAATACATTGTATATTCTTGATGAACCAACCACGGGTTTGCATTTTGAAGATGTCAGAGTGCTACTTGGAGTGTTGAATCACCTTGTGGATAAAGGAAATACAGTGGTTGTCATTGAACACAATTTAGATGTTATTAAAACTGCTGATTATATTATAGATCTTGGCCCTGAAGGTGGCGAAAGAGGCGGAGAGATTGTTTGCTGCGGATCACCGGAAGAAATCATTAAAAACGAAAAAAGTTTTACTGCTTTTTATTTGAAAAAAATTCTTAGTCAATAAAAAAATTATAATTTTTGTTTTAAAACCTGTTGGATTTTTCAGTTATTTTTTAGATTTGTATTGAATCATTTTTGTTATGCTGCAAAATCTTAAAATTTATAATTACGCATTAATTGATGAGCTAAACATTGATTTTACTGATGGTTTAACGGTTATCACCGGTGAAACTGGTTCGGGAAAATCAATTCTATTGGGCGCTTTGTCTTTATTGCTGGGCAAAAGAGCAGATAATCAATCATTACTTGATCAAACAAAAAAATGTATTGTTGAAGCTGTTTTTCTTGTTAAGAATTATGGTCTGGAAACTTTTTTTGTTGAACATGATTTAGATTATGAAGATGCAGTTATTATTCGAAGAGAAATAAACCAACAGGGAAATTCAAGAGCATTCATCAATGATACGCCTGTCAATCTTACAATTCTTCGTGAATTCACCAGGCAATTAATTGACATTCATTCGCAACATCAAACATTGATGTTGAATCATGCGGATTTCCAGATGGAGGTGTTAGATAGTTTTGCCTTACAGCATCCGCTTGTTAAACAATTTAAAAAAGAATTTTCTGAATATAAATTGTTGGAAAATGAATTGAATAATTTACTTGAAAAAGAAAAAAAATCAAAAGCAGAAAATGATTATCTGAACTTTCAGTTTAATGAACTTGAATCATCAAATTTGATTGAAGGAGAACTTGAGGAAAATGAGAAAGAGCTGGAAATGCTTGTCCATACTGAAGAAATTAAAAAGAATTTTTTTCTTGTTTCCGGATTGATGTTGAATGATGAAATCAATGTTACATCACAATTGAAAGAAGTTAAAAATTTGTTACAGAAGTTTATTCCTTTTCATGAAAAAATAAAAGAGCTTTACGAACGGATTGATAGTTGCAGCATTGAGTTGATTGATATTGCAAAAGAAACTGAACTTTTTGAGGAAAATATTTCGTTTGATCCGGAACGAATGCAATTGCTGAACGAAAGGCGTGATGTGCTCTACAGACTTTTGCAAAAACATCAGGTAACGACAATTGATGAATTAATCAAACTGAAAGAAGATTTTTCAAATAAAATTGCAGACATCACTTCATTGGATGAAAAAATAATTTCTGTAAAAAAAGAAATGTCTGTAAAGCTTGATAAGCTTAATAAAACGGCTGAAAAAATTTCTGATAATCGTAAAAAAGTTATTCCTGAAATTGAAAAGGAAATATCAATACTTTTATCTCAACTTGGAATGTCGGATGGAAAAATAAAAATCAATCATGAGAAAAAAAATGTGTTGACAAGTTCTGGTTATGATAATGTAGTTTTTATGTTTAGCGCCAATAAAGGGCATGAGCCACGTGAATTATCTAAGATTGCATCTGGTGGTGAATTATCAAGGTTAATGTTGTGCATCAAATCATTGATTGCAGAACGTAATTTGTTGCCAACCATTATTTTTGATGAAATAGACATGGGCGTTTCCGGTAAGATTGCCAATATGATTGGATTGATTTTGAAAAAAATGGCTAAGCGCATGCAATTGATTGTTATCACGCATTTGCCTCAAATAGCAGGCAAAGGAGATGTTCATTTTCTTGTTTACAAAAAAACTGGAGATGAAATGACTCGGTCATTAATTAAAAAATTGAATAACGATCAGCGCGTGGATGAAATTTCTAAAATGCTTTCCGGAAACAAGGCTTCTGAAGCGGCAGAACAGGCAGCTCGTGAACTTTTAAACTAATTTTTTATTGATATAATCATATTTGATTTTTGATATTTATCAATAAATAATCTATATTTGTTTAAATAATTAAAAATTTCCGAAATGTATAATACTCCCAATAAAAGAAATTGTGTTGATTGTTTAAAGAGATCGCCGTTATTTAATTTTTTAACCCAAGAACAGCTTGAACTTGTTTCGAAAAATAAAACGGAAATTGATTTCAAAGCAGGCGAAATCATTTACAAACAAGGAACAGTCATCAATGATGTTATTTCTTTAAATGCAGGAATGGCAAAGATTTATATTGAAGGTTTGAATAACAGAGATATGATCATTAGTTTTTTAAATGCGACTCATTTTGTTGGTGGTCCAGGGATTTTTGTTGATAATAAACATCATTTTTCAATAAAAGCAGTTGAAGATTCAAGTGCTTGCCTGATTGATGGCGATGTATTTAAAAAACTCATAAAAGATAATCATGAATTTGCTTATGCAATTCTTCGTTTTATAAGTGAAAAATCAATTTATTATTTTAATCGCTTTATTTCATTAACACAAAAACAAATGCCAGGCAGAATTGCAGATGCGATTCTTTATCTTTCAAAAGATGTTTATAAATGCAATCCTTTTGATTTGAACATTTCTCGTCAGGAAATTGGTGAATTATCAGCCATGTCAACAGAAAGTGCCAGCCGTATTCTTAATGACCTTCAGAAAGAAGGTGTAATCAAGGTAAAAGGAAAGCGAATAGAAATTATTAATGAAAATTTATTGAAAGAAATAAGCATCAAAGGATAAAATGAGATGTAATTGTTTTTAATATAATATTTGTTGTGTTTTAAAAATGATTTTAGTGTGCTTCCAGCCAGTTATCGCCAACATTAATATCTACTTCAATTGGAACAGTCAATGGAATAGCGGTACACATTTTAATTTGAATAATATTTTTTAAATCTTCCACTTCATTTTTATAAGCATCAAAATTAAGCTCATCGTGAACCTGCATGATTAATTTTGATTGCAGATTTTTTTCGCTTATTTCTTTATAAATATTAATCATTGCAATTTTAATCATATCAGCTGCAGATCCTTGTATTGGTGCATTGATGGCATTTCGTTCAGCATAACCACGCACGATTCCATTGGAAGCATTGATGTCTCTGATGTATCTTCGTCTGCCCATAATGGTTTCCACATAACCCATTCGGCGAGCAAAATCAATGGTTTTATCCATATATTCTTTGATGGATGGATACATATTGAAATATTGTTCAATCATCTCTGAAGCATTTTTTCGAGGAATATTCAACCGTTCAGAAAGTCCAAATGATGAAATTCCATAGATGATTCCGAAGTTTACTGTTTTTGCGTTTCGTCGTTGTTCTTTTGATACTTCTTCAATGCCTACATTATAAACGCGTGCAGCAGTTGCCGTATGAATATCAAGCCCTTGACCGAATGCAGCCAGCATGTTTTCATCTTTGCTTAATTCAGCCATGATGCGCAGTTCAATCTGAGAATAGTCGGCAGAAAGGAAAGTGTAAAAATCATTTCTTGGAATAAAAGCTTTTCTTATTTCTCTTCCTTCGTCAGAACGAATGGGAATGTTTTGTAAATTCGGATTATTTGAACTTAAACGACCGGTGGCAGCTACTGCCTGATTGAATGATGCATGCACTCGACCGGTACGTTGATTGATCAACAATGGCAATGAATCAACGTAGGTTGATTTTAATTTTGATAATAATCTAAAATTTAAAATTTTTGAAATAATAGGATGTTTATTTGCAAATTTTATCAATACATCTTCACCTGTTGAATATTGTTTAGTCTTTGTGTATTTAGGTTTTTCAATGATATTAAGATGTTCATAAATGATTTCGCCTAATTGCTTTGGAGATGCAATATTAAAGGGCTTTCCGGCAATCTCTATTATTTCTTTTTCAAGTTGTGAAATTTGATTTGTTAATTGAATTGAATATTCATCTAAATAGTTTTTGTCAATTTTTACTCCTTCCATTTCAATCGAAGCTAATACTGGAATCAGCGGCATTTCAATATTGTCAAAGAGTTCACGCGTTGTGGTTTGTTCGAGCATTGGCTCAAAAATATTTTTTAATTGTAGCGTAATATCGGCATCTTCACAAGCATATTCGTACAGTTCCTGAATCGCAACAGATCTCATGCTTAATTGATTTTTGCCTTTTTTACCAATCAAATTTTCAATCGGAACAGGAGTATAGTTTAAATAAACTTCAGCCAACATATCCATGTTGTGCCGCATGTCAGGCTGAATAAGATAATGAGCGAGCATGGTGTCAAAGAATTTTCCTTTTACTTCAATATCATACCATTTCAAAACTGCCATATCGAACTTGATGTTTTGACCAATTTTTTCAATGGTTTCATCTTCAAAAAGAAATTTAAACTTATTCAGAATTTCACATGTGTCATGATAATTTTCCGGCATAATAACAAAATATGCTTCATGTGGAATATATGAAAATGAAATGCCGACAAGCTCGCAATTGTGCACATCTAGACCGGTTGTTTCTGTATCAAAACAAAATGTTTTTTGTGTTTTAAGCTTTTCAATCAACTGATCAATTTTTCCTGAAGTATCTACGAGATAATATTGATGCGGAATATTTTGAATATTATTTTTTGGTTGCGGCTGTTCAGTTTCAACTTTTTCAGAATTAGAAAATAAATTTGATTCGGAAGTCAAATCAGTTTTTGTTTCATCAGAAGCAGGTTTATCATACCATTCAGAAACTCTTTTGGCAATCATTCTGAATTCAAGTTCGTCAAAAAGATTTGTTAATATTTGAATGTCAGGTTTTGACATCTTTAATTTTTCTTCATCAAGTTCAACCGGCGCATCAAGTAGGATTGTAGCAAGCGATTTTGAAATGATTGCTTGTTCTTGAAATTGTTTTACGTTTTCGCCAAGTTTACCTTTTATTTTATCAGCGTTTTGCAAAACATTTTCAACGCTTCCGTATTCTTTAATGAGCTTTTTTGCAGTTACTTCACCAACGCCTGGAATGCCGGGAATATTATCAGATACATCGCCCCACAAACCAAGAATATCAATCAATTGCTCAGGTCGTTCAATTTCATATTTTGTACAAACTTCTTTTACTCCAAGAATTTCTAAATCATCGCCTTGTCGCGAAGGCTTATAAATAAAGATTTTATCAGAAACCAGTTGTCCGAAATCTTTATCAGTAGTCATCATGTAAGTAATGAAATCTTCTTTTTCAGCTTTTTTTGCCAGTGTTCCAATTACATCATCCGCTTCATAACCTTCCGATTGAATAATAGGGATATTAAAGCCTTCAATCACGCGGCGGATATAAGGTAGAGACGATGCCAAATCATCTGGCATATCTTCTCGATGAGCTTTATATGCGGCAAAATTCTCATGTCTGGCTGTTGGAGTAGCAGTATCAAATACTACAGCGATATGTGTTGGATTTTCTTTGCGAATAACTTCAAACAAAGTATTTGTAAAACCAAGCGTTGCCGAGGTGTTCAGCCCTTTTGAATTGATGCGTGGATTTTTATTTAATGCAAAATAAGCTCTATAAATTAAAGCCATTGCATCGAGTAAGAATAATTTTTTTTGAGACATTAACAATATTTTTTTCTTTTTTTCAAAAGTAATTAATTTTTGTTTTGCATTGAATTTCTTGGGAAATCTTAAAATAGTTATCAAAAATAGATGTGTGTTTTTTCACTCAAATTGTTTTATTTCATGGTTATTTAGAAATAAATAATTATTTTTGGGAAATTTTTGTAAAATAATATTTAGAAATCTATCCTTCTTTTGTTTGAAATTTCACATGAGGGTTAGTGAAAACTTTAAAAAAATATATGAATATCCTTTTAACCGGTGCAACCGGATTCCTCGGCGGAGAATTACTGGTCAGTTTAAGTCAGCATTCAAATGTCGATAAGATTTATTGTCTGGTGCGCGCTAAAAACAAGGAAGATGGACTTTGCCGTTTACAGAAAGTATTTAATCTTCATAACGACAAATTTGATACAACCAAGGTAATTCCTGTGATTGGTGACCTTTTGGATCAGAATTTGTCACAGAGTTTAATCAATGATCCTGAATTGAAAGATATTGATACTGTTATTCATTCTGCTGCAAATACTTCTTTTTCCAGAATATATGATGATCTGATCGAAAGAATTAATATCAATGGTCTTAAAGAGATTTTAATATTCAGTCAACAATTAAAAAAACTGAAAACATTTGTGTATGTTGGAACTGCAACTATTTGTGGCAAAGGCATGACAAATACTGTTGTCAAAGAAGAAGATTCACCAAATCTTGAATCAAAGCATTTTGTAAAATATACTTATACGAAAATGCTTGGAGAGATTGCTGTTCGTGAATTTATTCCTGAAGAAAAAGTTTTAATCGTTCGTCCGTCAATCATTATGGGTGACAGTCGTCCATGGGTTCCACGTTCATACGTTATCATGTGGGCTGTTGAAACAATTAATCTTTTGCGCTTGATTCCTGTTAATGCGATTGCTCCGCTTGATATGATTCCTGTGGATTACGCATCAAAAGCAATTATTGAGTTATTATTTATTCAACAACGAAAACATTCAGTCTATCATGTTTCATCTGGTGTGCATTCAGCAACGTCTGCATTGAAAATGGCTGATGTTATCAAAGAATATTATCCTGATAAACCTGATTTTAAATTTGTGAAAAAAGGATTGATCAATCAAATGAAAAATTGGTCAAGAGGGCGTCTTCAGGAAGATAGCGAATTACACAACTATTCAAAATATCTCGATTATTGGAGTGATATGCTCGGCGACAAAAGCAGGTTGAGAATTATTTTTGCAGGTCTTGAGCCATATCTTGAGTTTATGGAACTTGGACAAATATTTGATAATTCAAGATTAATACATGAAACGAATATTGGGTATCCGCAATCCGCTCATGATTATCTGAATACTTGTTTGCCTTATTTTGAAAAGATTGATATTTTTGAAGGCGCTTTAGATCCTTGATGCGATTCAAATTTATTTGGAATAAATATTTCAGAAAGTCTTCTCTAAATAATCATTTTTAGAGTTTTAGTTAAAATATTTTATCATTTATAATGATAAAAATTGGTTGATTGCCAAATTAATTTTAAATTTGCACCTCCAAAATAAAATCAGTTTAATTATCACTGGGGTATGGCTACTAAAAAATTGGTGAAATTGTTTTCAGGAAGAGGAACTTATGCGTTATCAGAAAAGATAGCTGCAAGTTTTGGCACTTCATTAGGAAAAATTTCAGTTATTGATTTCAGCGATGGAGAATACGAAACTTCTTTTGAAGAAACAGTTAGAGGGAATGATGTTTTTATTATTCAGTCAACACCACCACCTATAGATAATCTTTTTGAATTGCTCATGTTGATTGATGCAGCTAAAAGAGCTTCAGCAAAAAATATAATTGCAGTTATTCCTTATTTCGGTTATGCACGTCAGGACAGAAAATCAAAATCGCGTGTTGCGATTGCTGCTAAACTTGTTGCTAATCTTTTAACTGCGGCCGGTGTTGACAGGATTATGACGATTGATTTACACTCAAGCCAGATACAAGGTTTCTTTGATATTCCTGTTGATCATCTTTATGCTTCTGCTATTTTTATTCCTTATTTAATGAAACTTAAATTGCCAAACATTACTATTGCTTCTCCTGATGCCGGTGGTGCCAAGAGAGCTTTAGCATATTCTAAGTTTTTGCAGACAGAACTTGTGTTATGTGTTAAGCAAAGGGCTAAAGAAAATAAGGTAGATAAAATGACATTAATTGGTGAAGTGAAGGGCAGAGATGTTGTGCTTGTGGATGATATAATTGATACTGCTGGAACAATAGTTAAAGCAGCAGAAATTATGATGGCTGCCGGCGCTTCCAGCGTACGAGCCATGTGTACACATGCACTATTATCAGGTAATGCCATTGAAATTATTGAAAAATCGGCATTAACCGAAGTAATAGTTACTGACACAATCCCAACAAAAACTGATTTGCCAAAGATCAATGTACTCACTGCTGCTGATCTTTTTGCTGATGTAATACAACAAGTAATTAATTGTGAATCTATCAGTACGCATTTTAATTTTAATACGATCATCTAAAAATAAAAAATAATAATTATGAAATCTTTAAGCATTAGCGGAACTTTGCGTGAGACATTAGGAACAAAAGGAGCAAAGGAAAGCAGAAAAAACGGACAAGTACCATGCGTGTTATATGGGGGCAAAGAAATAATTCATTTTGTAGCTGATGAACCAAGTTTTAAAAAACTTATTTCTACAATAGATGCATATTTTGTCAAATTTAATATTGGGAATAAAGAATATAATGCTATTTTGAAAGAAGCCCAGTTCCATCCGGTAACAGATACGCTTTTGCATGTTGACTTTATTGAAATAGTACCTGAAAAGCCTGTTGAAATTGACATTCATCTTCAGTTTGTTGGAAGTGCAGTTGGTGTTGTTGTAAGAGGTGGCGTTCTTGCGAAAAGTATGCGAAAAGTAAAAGTTAAAGGATTAATAGAAAATATTCCTGATATTATTACTATTGATATTTCAAGTCTTGAATTGAATCATTCAATCAAAGTTGGTGATTTAAAGAGAGATAATTTGGAATTTATGGATAATCATAAAAAAGTGATAGTTGCAGTTAAAACTGCTAGAACAGTTGAAGAAGTTGCTGCTGCTGTTACAGCTGATGGTGCTGAAGCACCTGCTGCTGCTGGAGCTGCTAAACCTGCTGCCGCTGCTGCTGGAGCTGCTAAGCCTGCTGCTGCTGCTACGGCTAAACCTGCTGCCGGAGCTAAGCCTGCTGCGAAAAAATAAAAAAAATATCATTTCATTTAATGAAGGTATAAGATTATTTATAATTTTATACCTTCATTTTTTTATTAATATCTGACTTTATTTTTTCAATTATAAGTATATATGAAAAGTATTTTTGAAAAAATATTTAGAAATAAATCAAAAGATCATTCGGAGGTAAAATTGAAATTTTTAATTGTAGGCTTAGGTAATCCTGGCTCTGAGTATAAAGAAACCAGACACAACATTGGGTTTAAAGTAGTCGAAAAACTTGCTCAAGAGAAAGACATTTCTTTTGAAGATGGAAGATATGGCGAAACAGCTAAGGTGAAATTTAAAGGAAAAAATCTTTTACTTTTGAAACCGAACACGTTTATGAATTTGAGCGGAAAAGCCGTCAGATACTGGTTGCAGAAAGAAAATATTCCACAAGATCATTTACTAATTGTTTGTGATGATATTGCAATACCGTTTGGTGTCTTACGTATGAAAGGATTTGGTGGAGATGGCGGTCACAATGGATTGATTAATATAATTGAAAATCTAGGCAACAATCAATTTTCACGCTTACGATTTGGATTGGGAAATCTGTTTGCAAAAGGCAAACAGACTGATTTTGTTCTTGGAGAATGGAATAAAGAAGAAAAAGAAACTCTTACTTCACGAATAGAAATGGCGGTTGAAATGATTAAAAGTTTTGTTGCTGTTGGCGTTGATAAGACAATGACCAGCTTTAACAATAAATAAGTTTTGTACCAGTTAACTCTAATATGCTTTCACTATAGTTTTTTTAATGCTTATAAACCAATTAATGAGGTATCAGATAGTTTATAATCAATATTCCAATACCTTAAAAATTCAATAGAATCAAGTCCAACTTTAGCTTTGCATTTATTTACATTCGGTTCATCAATTATTTATATAATATTTTTTCTGCTTTGAATTCTAACTGCGAGCCATAAATTTGAGGTCGTCTAAAATTCTATCTTGTAACATTGCGAATGATTGAGGGGACACATTTTTTTTATCATTGGCAAATGAATGCTTAATCCAATAAAAAATTATTCAAACAAAAAGAATAGATTTCAATTAATACACAACAGCAATTTTTTCTTCAACAATCTGTTCAATTTTATCAATAGGAATGCGCTCTTGCAGCATGGTGTCGCGGTCGCGTATGGTTACTGTGTTATCTTTTAATGTTTGATGATCAATGGTGATGCAGTAAGGCGTGCCAATGGCGTCATTCCTGCGGTAGCGGCGACCGATGGTGTCTTTTTCTTCGTAATTACACATGAATTTGAATTTAAGTTTATCCATGATTTCACGAGATTTTTCTGGTAGTCCATCTTTTTTAACCAATGGAAATATGCTGATTTTATAAGGCGCAAGGAATGGCGGTATTTTTAATACAACACGTTCGCTACCATCTTCAAGCGTTTCTTCAGTGTAAGCAGTGCTGAGCACAGCGAGAAAAGTTCTGTCGAGACCAATAGAAGTTTCAATCACATAAGGCACGTAGCTTTCGTTGGTTTCAGGATCAAAATATTGAAGTTTTTTTCCTGAAAATTTTTGATGACTGCTTAAATCGAAATCTGTGCGAGAATGTATTCCTTCCATTTCTTTGAAACCAATAGGAAACTCAAACTCTATGTCTGCTGCGGCATTGGCGTAATGCGCCAGTTTATCATGCTTGTGAAAACGATATTTGCTTTCAGGAAAACCGAATGTAAGATGCCATTTCAAACGTTTCGCTTTCCAGTATTCGTACCATTCAAGCTCTTCGCCGGGTTTTACAAAAAATTGCATTTCCATTTGTTCAAATTCACGCATTCTGAAAATGAATTGTCGAGCAACAATTTCATTGCGGAAAGCTTTTCCAATCTGTGCAATGCCAAAGGGAATCTTCATTCGACCGGTTTTCTGTACATTTAGAAAATTTACAAATATTCCTTGCGCTGTTTCCGGACGAAGAAAAATCTGATTGGTATCTTCGCTCACAGAGCCCATTTGCGTGGAGAACATGAGGTTGAACTGACGAACATCTGTCCAGTTTTTTGTACCTGAAACAGGACAAACAATACCTAAATCTTCAATCAATTGTTTGATCGCAACCATGTCATTCTTGTCCATGGCGCTATACAAGCGTTGTTTGGTTTCAGTGATTTTGTTTGAATATTCTACAACCCGCGGATGCGTAGTGATGAATTGTTCTTTGTTGAATGTTTCGCCAAAACGTTTTTCTGCTTTTGCAACTTCTTTCTCAATTCTTTCTTCTTGCTTAGCAATATAATCTTCCACAAGATTATCAGCGCGATAACGTTTTTTCGAATCTTTATTGTCAATCATCGGATCGTTAAAAGCATCCACATGTCCAGATGCCTTCCATGTTGTGGGATGCATGAATATTGCAGCATCAAGACCAACAATATTTTCATTGAACTGCACCATTGATTTCCACCAATGACTTTTAATATTATTTTTAAGTTCCACACCAAGTTGTCCATAATCATATACAGCGCTTAGACCATCATAGATTTCACTTGAAGGAAAAACAAAACCATATTCCTTTGCATGAGAGATTACATTTTTGAAAAGATTTTCCTGATTTTTCATAAATATATTTTTATCTAATTTTTATAATTCCGTTTTTCTACAAAAATAATTATTGTTTTCAGATTAAAGAGAAGTAATAGATTTTTATTCAATAATCATTTTTTTAGTAATAATATTATTATCAGTATGAATGGTGTAGAAATATATTCCAGGACTTAAATTATTTTTATTAATAATGAAAGTACTTTGAGAAGAACTCATTCTTCCATAATTTTTACTATATACCGTTTGTCCAGTGATATCCTTGATTTCAATGCTTATTGATGAAGGTTGTATAAGTGATATATTGATTGATGTTGATGAACTAAACGGATTTGGATAATTTTGCGAAACAAAAGAAATATCATTCTTCGATATTTCTTTTATTCCAACATCTGTAAAATTGTTTTCAGAAAAAGTTATTCCGGATAAATAGAAATGTCGAATAGGAGTGCTTGGATCATCAGAATAGCCGCTGTGAATATCATTGATAGGAGAGATGCTTACAGGAATTGTGTATGAGTTTGAATCGCTGATACAAAGCTCCGAAACAAAATGCCAATAAGCAAGTGATTCTATCGTCGTATTAACTGTAATACTTTGAATACCTGTTACTTTTTTTGTATTAATATCAATACCATATATGTAAAGATTTGGAATATCATTAATATGATCAAATCTATTTATGCTTGATATTGAAGCATTCGATGTGTCAGAATCAGTCCAAACAATAAATAATTTGTCTTCGTTTATGCTTTTACTGATTTGTATTCTATGATCCCAACCTTGCGAATTATTTCCTGTGCCGAAAATATTATCTTGTGCTAATACAGGTTCTGTTAGTATCAATGCGAGTGGTTGTGCGCCCCATGTTGAATCTGTCTTTGTGGAAACATCAAACAATAAATTGTATCCGTAATAATATCCAAGTGAATCTTTATTATCTGACGAGCCACTATTGATAACAGAAGCAATGTGTAAGTTCCCTTTTGCATCAACAGCTCCATTATAACTTTCATAATTAAACATCGGCTTTCTAACAGAAGTGTCAGCTCGTTCAGGATAAATATATTTTGTGATGTCATGAAGATTTTTAAAATTATAGACAGGGAGCAATTGCCAAGTATTTCCTTTATCTGTGCTTTTATAAACTAATGGTTGGAAGGTTCTGAAATTATTAGCGCTATCAATACCAATAAAAAACACATACCCAATTTTTCCATTTGATGACCAAGCCATATTAAATGAAGTTGCTTGAATTTCTCCATTTGCTGTTTTATAAAAAGAATGTTCTATTTTTGAATTTGTCCAATTAAACTTATTAGTCGTTGAATTAAATTTTCCATTATTTATAAAAACAGTAAGTCCTGTTTCCAATCCAGATTTATTTGTATCTATTTTAAACCCTAAAACATGTGCAATACTGTCAGAACCAATAGTCATGCCGCTTCGAGGGAAATCTTGCTGTGAGGTTGAAGATTTTTGAATATATTGATAATCAAAACTGCTGCTATCAAACTTAGCGCTTCCAAAATAATTACCCACCCAATCAATATCATTTGTTACTGAACCGGAAAAAACAGAATAAGCGTTTTTATAATCTTTGTTTCCTGAAGGATTAAAAATAACACCTGAAGGATAACGGTTGTGTTTAGTTGTATCTTGTGTTACAACTATATCTTTCCATGACATTCCACCATCAGTTGAAATACTATTGATGATACTGCCTGTGCTAATTCCTATTCCTGATATCGGATTTCCTCGGTGGCAAAACATCAGAAGTCCTGCGTCCTGATTATATGATAAACAACGCGCTTCTGGATCAGCTAATGTATAAGCATTGCATGACGATGAAATCAGTGTCATATAAGATGCTTTTGTTCTTCTTACAAATTGAAGTTTTTTTTGATCAAATGTTATTGGAATACTTGTAGAATTAGGTAAATCCAATCGTTTGAGTAGTTTTTGATTTCTTAAATATAAATTTTCTATGATGTTTTGAGTTTTAGCAGATAATGCAAAAACAATAATTAATGCGAGTAAAAAAGAGGTTTTCATTTTTATTATATTAAATAATTATTTACTTGTGAAAGTTTTTTCTTAAACGAAAAATTCTTTGAAAAATTATGAATTGTTTTTTAAAATTATTTTTCTCAGCATATTTAATGCAGTGATACAAGTCCTTTGAATATTGCGTTCCCGATTGTCTCCAAAGAAAAATTTTTCAGAAATAATTGTTGATGGAGTGGCAATGGATATCCACACTGTTCCAACTGGTTTTTCATTTGTTCCACCATCAGGACCGGCAATGCCGGTAACAGCAATCGAATATTGTGTGTCAAATTTTCTTCGAATTGATTGCGCCATCGCTTCTGCCACTTCGCAACTAACGGCGCCATGATTTATAATCATTTGTTCTGGAATATTTAATTCCTGAATTTTAATTTCGTTTGAATAACAAACTATAGAACCTTTGAAATAAGCGGAACTTCCTGGTACTGATGTGATGCGTGATGCAATATATCCGCCGGTGCAACTTTCGGCTGTTGCAATTGTTAATTTTTTTTGGTTTAATAAATTTCCAATAATTTCTTCTAATGTTTCTTCATCATATCCGTAAATATATTCAGAAATGAGTGTTTGCAAAGAGTTGAGAGCATCTTCAATAGATTTTGAAAGTATGTTTTTATCATTTCCTTTGGCTGATAATCTTAATCGAACCAAGCCGGGAGTGGGCAGATAAGCGAGTTTGATAAATTCAGGCAGATTGTTTTCCCAATTTATAATTTTATCGGCAAGAAAAGATTCACCAACGCCTTGCGTAAGAATCGTTTTATGAATGATGACAGGTAACTTGAAACGCTTACTAATTTCAGGAAGTACATAATCTGATATTAAAGCTTTCATTTCAAAAGGAACACCGGGTAATGAAATATAAATTTTATTATTTCTTTCAAACCACATACCTGGAGCAGTGCCATTATAATTTCTGATTGGAATACATTTATCTGGAACTTCCGCCTGTTGCTGATTTAGAGATGTTACTTCAAATTTTCGTTTATGAAAATAAGTTTGAATATCATCTAAAACATCTTTGTTTAAAATAAGTTTCGAATCAAAATAATCACACAAAACTTTTTTTGTAATATCATCATTTGTTGGTCCAAGTCCACCGGTAATAAGAATGATGTCAGCCTGCAAAGCCGCATTATTCAAAGCATTGATGATTGATTCTTTTTCATCAGCAATAACAGTTATTCGGTTGATAGATATTCCTGCAAGATTAAATTGCTCTGCAATCCACGAAGCATTGGTGTTTATCACCTGACCGATAAGTAATTCATCGCCAATATTTATAATTTCCGCCTGCATATTATAAAAAAGTCCGGCATTACCGGACTTCATGAAGTTTTATTTAAATTATTAATTATTTAATTCTTGTAATTTCCATTTCAATCGGATTGATTGACATTACAGGAATAGAAGATTTATAAAGAATCTTTGTTGCTGTTTTGCCAACAAATGAATTTACCCAAAAATATTCTTCCTGTGTCATCACCATTATTAGATCGCCTTTTGCATCTTTTGCATATTTTAAAATCAGATCAGCTAATTCATCTTTTTTATTATCTCCATATACAATTTCTGCTGTATGTGGAACTTCGTTTTTAGCAAGAAATTGGTTCACCTGTTCAAGTTGAACTTTGATACGGTTGACAACTTCTGGGTCTTCTGTTAGTAATGCTGAAACAATTTTGATCGTTGAACCATACACCTTCGCAATCTCAACAGCCTTAGTTACTTTTTGTCTTGTTTCTTTTTGTAAATCCAAAGGCAGAATAATGGTTTTAATTTCTTTAATTAATTTTTTTGATTTTAAAGTAATCACCGGATGTTTGGAATTACGAATAACTTTTGAAGTATTTGCTCCAAAATAATTTTTATCATTTTCATGCTTTCCGCTATTCAATGGCATGATTATGAAAGACGCATTAATCATGTCAGCTACTTCAACAATTTTATCATATCCTTTTCCTTTGGATACCATTGCATTTACTTTAATGCCATACTTTTTAGTTGCTTTGGCAGCAAGTTCTTCAACTTTTTCTCTTGTATGGTTAATATAGTCTTCTCTTAATTTTTCTGTTTGTTCACTTGGAAGAAATGAAAACAGGGCAGATTTTTTTGTGTCTTCTCTAACGTATAGAAGAGTTATTTCAAGATTAGCAGATTTAGCAAGCGTCATCGCTTGTTCAATTGCTGTTAATGAGATTTCAGTAAAGTCTGTTGGTACCAGAATGTTATTAATATGAGTATTCATAATATTTTATATATTTTAATTTTGATGTAAAATTAATAGTTTTAAGTTAATTTTTATTAAATTAAATATTAAATTTTATCATTTAAGTAATGATACATATCATATAAGGAATAAAGAAATTTAAGAGCTTTTTTAACTTAAGATTGTATTATTCACGTTTTTGTTTAATTCAGAATTCGTTTAATCAGCCTTAATTTATGTGTATAGCTATTGATTTCCGAATTGAAAATTCCTTCGTGATCAATTTTATCAATTCTTACTTTTCCTGATGCATGAATGATTCTGTTTTGATCTAAAAGTATTCCGGTGTGAATTATTTTTTTATCTGCATTTTCAAAAAATAAAAGATCGCCGGGCAGCGCTTCACTAATAAGATTTATGGTTTCACCTTGTTCTGCTTGTTGGTGCGCATCTCTTGAGAGCGGCACGCCGCAGAGTTTGTAAACCATCTGTGTGAAACCGGAACAATCAATTCCAAAAGGTGATCGTCCACCCCATAAATACGGCGCATTTATATAAAGATATGCATTTTCAATCACTTCATTTTTTGAAGTTGCTTGAGAGAATTCTCTCGAAGCACCATCAAATTCATAAGTTGTATCTTTAATTTTGAATATATTCTTTTTTAAACCATATAAGTTGCTTCCAATTAATAATGGAAGTAAATAATTCCCATTAATAATAACTAATTGGACAAGCTCTTGAGTAATTTCCAAAGGAGATTTATAAATCAGTTCACATTCTGCTTCATTCAATAAAATGCACTGTTTTGAATCAATCCAGCCAATATAATTATCAAAATCAAGTTGAACTTTATACCAGTTTTTGTATGTGTCAATTTTTTTAAAAAGTTCTCCGAACAGGATTTGAGTAGTCATTTCGGAGGTGTCAGACGGTTGAGAACGAACCGGGATTACGCTAATGTTACAAATTCCAAATTCCATATGTCAAAGGAATATCAATCATTTTTATAATGCAATTATAATAATAAAAAACCAAACAGACAATATTTGATTGATATAAACATTGTACTGTTGGCAATCTTTTTTCAATTAAGATATTGATTTCATTATTAATTTTACTTTTATTTTTTAATTTCAATCTATGATACACAAAGCGTCAGTTAAGCTATTCGTACTTATTTTTTTTCTAAATATTCAACCTTTTTTACTAAAAGCACAAAAAAATATTTTTCAACCTGATAATGAAAAACGATGGGTGGATTCAATTGTTGCCCACATGACTTTAGATGAAAAAATTGGTCAGTTATTCATGATTAGAGGCAATGCGGAATACAATAAGTATAATATTCTTAATCTTTCGTTTCTAATTAATCAATATAAGGTTGGCGGTGTTTGTTTTTTTGGCGGCACTCCGTCAATGCAAGTAAAGGTTACAAATTATTTACAAGAAATTTCTAAAACGCCTTTGTTTATTGCTATTGATGGTGAATGGGGACTTGCCATGCGACTTGATAGCACGCATTCTTTTCCACGACAAATTGTGCTTGGCGCAACCAAAGAAAAAAAACTTGCGTACGACATGGGCGCTGAAATAGCCCATCAATGCAGGTGTATGGGCATACATATGAATTTTTCTCCGGATGTTGATGTGAACAGCAATCCTAAAAATCCTATCATTGGCAGCCGTTCGTTTGGTGAAGACAAAATTAATGTTGCGCAAAAAGGATTGGCATATATGAATGGACTGCAGGATAATCAAATCATTGCGTGTGCTAAACATTTCCCAGGTCATGGTGAAACGGAAAATGATTCTCATCTCACATTGCCTAAAGTGGCGTTATCAAAGGAACAAATAGATTCTGTGCATCTTTATCCGTTTAAAGTTTTAATTGATAGTGGCGTGAAAAGCGTTATGGTGGCGCATTTATTTGTTCCTGCTCTTGATACAATTTCTGCAACTTCATTGTCTGAGTCGATTATATCAGGGTTGTTGAAAGAGAAGATGGGCTTTAAAGGACTTGTAATCACTGATGCGCTTGAAATGCGCGGAGTAACATCTTTTAATTTTGATGAGGATATTTATTTAAAAGCTTTTGTAGCAGGCAATGATATTTTTCTTCTACCTGAAAACATTGGTTGTGCAGTGGACGTGTTGAAACAAGCCGTTGACAGCGGACGAATTTGTATTGAAGATATTGATGAACGTTGCAGAAAAATACTTAAAGCAAAATATTTTGTTGGTCTTGCTGATTATTATCCAACACCTTTTAAAGGTCTCTCGGATTGTTTGCATAATAAAATATCAACAGATTTGAATGAAAAAATATTTCGTTCTGCAATTACATTGGTCAAAAATAATGATAATTTAATTCCGCTTCGTCGCACGGATACATTAAGAATAGCAACACTTTCAATAGGTTTTGATGCTATGACTGCATTTCAACACGAGGTTGCAAATTATGTAAATACTACTAATTTTTATATAAATAAAAAAGACAATGCAGCTTCCGCTAAAATGTTGGATTCATTGTACAATAATCTATCAAGCTTCAATCTTTTAATTATAAACCTTGAAAATACCAGTGAATATTTTAAAAAAGATTTTGGTATTAACAAGCGAATCATTGATTTGATTGACACTTTGCAAAATAAAATAAAAATTATTTTGGATGTATTTGCAAGTCCTTACAGTTTGGCAAAAATCAATACTTCAAAAATTGAGTCCGTCATTGTATCTTATGATGATGTGCCTGAATCTGAAATTGCATCAGCAAAAATTATATTTGGTGATTTGCCATGTTTGGGTAAGCTTCCAGTAAGTGTAAATCATCGGTTTGCTTTAAATTCAGGCTTTCAGACTGAAGTGTTGACAAAGTTGATGCCGACAGATTTATCAAAAATGAGTATTGATACCTCAAAATTTAATAAAATTGATTCGATTGCAATTAGTGGGATTAAAGAGAAAGCTTATCCTGGATGTGTTGTTTTTGCTGCAAAAGATGGAAAAATAATTTATCAGAAAGCTTTTGGAACACCTGTTTATGAAAGCTTAACGCCAATCAAAGAAAATGATATTTTTGATCTTGCTTCACTTACCAAAGTACTTGCAACTACGCTTGCCGTAATGAAGCTTTATGATGAAGGAAAAATAAATCCTGATTCAACGCTTGGCAAATATATTCTGGAATTAAAAAAAACAGATAAAGGAAAACTTACGATTAGAGAAGTGATGACGCATCAGGCAGGATTAGTGGCATGGATACCGTTTTACAAAGAAATTCTAAATAAAAAAACATTATTCAGCACAGTTGAAACTGATTCGTTTTCTGTTCATGTAGCTGAAAATTTTTATTTGAAAAATGATTATGTGAATGTTGTGATGCAGGAAATTTATAATTCTCCTTTACAGAAAAAGAAGAAATATAAATATAGTGATTTGGGTTTTTATCTGATGAAAGAAATTGTTGAAAATGTAACTGGAAAGAAGATTGATGCTTATGTTGATGAGAATTTTTATAGACCAATGCTTTTGTCAACTACAGGATTTTGTCCGCTGAAACGCTTTCCACTTCAACGAATTATTCCAACGGAGAATGATACAATATTCAGAAAACAATTGATTCACGGATATGTTCATGATCCTGGAGCAGCCATGCTTGGCGGAGTTTCAGGTCATGCAGGATTATTTTCAGATGCTTATGATGTCGCTGTCATCATGCAAATGCTTTTAAATAAAGGGATTTACAAAGGAAATATTTATTTGAAAGCATCAACTATAGATGATTTTTTGAAGATTCAATTTCAAGAAAATGACAATCGTCGTGCTATGGGTTTTGATAAACCGGAACCAAAAACAAATGGAAATACTGCCAAGAGCGCTTCTGCAAAAAGCTTTGGACATTCAGGTTTTACTGGTACTTTCACTTGGGCTGATCCTGAAAATAATTTGTTGTTTGTTTTTTTATCAAATCGTGTGTATCCAACGGCTGACAATGACAAGCTCGTGAAAGATAATATTCGCACAAATATTTTGCAATTATTTTATGATGCAGTTGGAGGGAAAAAGTAGTGAAAATAAATTTTTAAAAAATCTTATTAGTAGCTTCGATAAAACTAAGTATTTCTTCTCTGCCAAGTTTTTCTTCTGAAGAAGTGATTATCATTGGTGGCAAGTCTTCCCAAAATTCGTTCAATGTTTTTTTGAAAACGGAAATATTTTTACTCAAATCTTTTTTTGAATTTTTGTCGGCTTTTGTAAATAGAATAGTAAATGGAAGTTCGCGTTCGCCCATCCAATTGATAAAGTCAATATCTGTTTTTTGTGGCGATATTCTTGAATCTACAAGGATAAATGTGTTTAGAATATTTTTTCTTTTCAGCAAATAATCATTAATCATTTCAAGCCAAAATTCACGTTCTTTTTTTGAAATTTTTGCAAAACCGATTCCCGGTAAATCCACCAGATACCATGCGCCATTAATAAGAAAATGATTGATAAGTCTTGTTTTCCCCGGTGTTGAAGAAGTTTTGGCAAGATTTTTTTTATTCACCAACATGTTGATTAATGAGGATTTTCCAACATTTGATCGTCCGATAAAAGCATATTCTGGTTTATCTTGCGCCGGACATTTATGCACTTCTTTATTACTGACAATAAACTCTGACGACTTGATAATCATAATGTAATTTTAAGTAAAAAAATAATTAGGAAATTTTTAAATATGTTGAAATGTGTCTTTCTTTTTTGATTTTGTAAATATCTTCAATGCTAATCAGAATGCCGGTTTCCTCAACTCTTCCGAAATGCTCAACATAAGCGGTTCCAAAGGTTTTCATTGTTGGAGAAAGATTCATATATGCATTAAACAAAGGTGGGATATTTTCATTTAATATTCTAACATTTTTAATCAGTGATTTATAATCTTCATCGAAATTATCAGCTGAAAAAATAGTTTCTAATTTATTCAAGTCTGTTTTAAAAGGAATTGGATGAATAGGTAAAACTAGTTTTTCCTCATCAGGAAAATATTTATGGAAAAAGTATAAAATCAAATCGCGTGCTTTTTCATTAAAATGAGAATACATAGTAATTTTTCCGAAGAAAAATTTGATGTTTGGATTGTTCACAATAATAGCTCCCAAACCATCCCAAAGATTGTCTAAAGAAAACATTCCTTTCCTACTATTCTTAATGCTTTGATAATAGGGCTGTACAAAGGATCTGCCTAATTCTATTGAATATGGAAGATATTCTGATAAAAATTTATTTGAGAATTTAAAAAATTCGCATGTTGCTAAAAACTCTTCAGTGTATTCTTCTTGTTTCAGCTTGCTGCAATCAAGATAACGATAACCGCCAATGATTTCTTTATCTTCTGGACTCCAAACAATCAACTGTTGATAAGGATGTTTCATCGAAATATCATATTGGTCCATATCCAATCCTTTGCCTGTTCCACCGCCGGCTGAACGAAAAGAAAGTTCTCTAAGCCTTGCTATTTCTCGCATTACCATTGGTGAATTATGATAATCTATAATATAAATTTCATTATTAGCATTGTTCGTTTCTCTGACAAATTTATCTTTTGTAAGTTCTTTTTCAAGTTCAATTCTATCAATCGGTTCAATAATTGCTTCCATCTTTTTTATTAAAAATTTATCTTAAATCATTTTATATATTTCATGTAGATTTCGTCCATAACCATCAAAGTCAAGTCCATAGCCAATTATAAAATCAGTATTGACATTCATTCCAATATAATCAATTGGATATGATTCTTTAAACGAATTAGGTTTGAAAAATAGTGTGGCTATTTTTATTTTTTTTATATTTTTTTCTTTCAGCATTTGGATTAAACTTCCAATTGTTAGCCCTGAATCAATAATGTCTTCAATAATAACAACCGTTTTATTTTCCAAATCATTCGGCAATCCAATTATCGTTTTTACATTTTGAGTCGAAACGGTTCCTTCGTACGAATTCAGTTTTACAAATGACACTTGACAATTCAAACGAATTTTTCTCAATAAATCCGCTGCAAATATAAAAGCGCCATTCAACACAGGCAAGAATACAGGCTCTTCGTCTTGAAGATCAATAGAGATTTCTTCTGCAAGTTTATTCACTGTTTGATTGAGAATTTCTTTATCAATCAAACGAGCAAACTGTTTATCTTTTATTTGAATTGTTTCCACACATGAAAAAATCTACATTTCAAAATTACAAAAACTATCAACTATTTTAGTAATTTTGTTATTAATTCTTATTGCTCAAATGTTTAAATTAAAAATATAATTCAACTGAATACGTATGAAACCTCTTGTCAGTATTATCATGGGCAGCACTTCAGATTTGTCTGTCATGGAAAAAGCAGCAAAATTTTTGAATGATTTACAAATACCTTTTGAGATGCATGCGTTGTCAGCTCATCGCACACCGGAAGAAGTTGAAAAGTTTGCAAAAACAGCAAAAGACAGAGGTATAAAAGTTATCATTGCCGGAGCCGGCATGGCAGCTCATCTTCCGGGTGTTATTGCAGCAATGACGCCACTACCTGTGATTGGTGTGCCAATTAAAGTTTCGCTTGATGGAATGGATTCAGTTTTGTCAATTATTCAAATGCCTCCCGGTATTCCTGTTGCAACTGTTGGCATTGATGGTGCTTTGAATGCAGGTATCCTTGCTGCACAATTTATTGCAACTGGTGATGAAATCATCATGAAAAAATTAATCACTTATAAAGAAACTTTAAAAAATAAAATCGTCGAAGCCAACAAAGAACTTGGCAAGATTAAATATGATTTTAAAATTTGATATTTATCAATTTAAATATTGAAAAATATCAGATTGTCCGCTTTTTGTCCACCCCTGAAATTTGTAAATAGGCATACTATTGTTTTATCTTTGTAGAGTTTATTCTATAGTTTGTCGAATTTTATTTTTAATAAAATCTAAATTTAAACGCATGAAACAGAAATACGTATTCTGCTCATTTATTGCAGTATTATTTTTTTTAAACAATATTCTTACGAATGCACAGTCATCACCTTCGAGAACAAGGTCAATTGCAATTCTTGATTTAACAGTTAAAAATGGAGAATCAAGCACTGCAAATCTTTTTTCTGTTGAACATATTTGCAAAACAATGGGAATTCCTTATGTTATTACAAACAATGTTTCTTCAGCAATAAATTATTCGTTGATATTAGCAACATCCGACTTTAATTGTTCAACATTTTCAACTGCTGAAAATAATCAGATTTTAAACTATGTCAATACCGGCGGGGTTTTGATTGCGCCTTATGTGAATTGCAGTACGTATAATTCTCTTTTTGGAATTTCATCAAGTGTAACATCTACCAAACATTATAAAATGAATTGGATTGATCCGGCAAATGATGTTGCATTAAGATGGATTGATGATTCTTTGGAAAAGACCATCAGTCTTGGAAGAGAAGATTATGCGAATGTGATCGAATCAAGATCATATACGGTGACATCAGCTATACCGCTTGCTAATTATGATGATCACACAGTTGGTGTCATTAAAAATATTTATGGACAAGGAACTTCTTACAGTATTGGTATTCCTTTTAGAAGTATAATTTTTAATAATCAATTAAATCATGATTATGAAGCTCAACGCACGTGGGGAAGCTGGTTTGAACCAACATCAGATGTAATAATGCTTTTTATAAAAGGTGTTTTTTCAAAATATGTGCCGTTTGCTACTTGGAAGAATACAGCACCTTATGACAATAAATCTGTTTTTATGATGACTCATGATTGTGACTGGGGACAGGCAATGGACACCATGAGGTTATTTGCAGATTGGGAAAACGCTAGAAATATCAAAGCTTCATATTATGTAACAACGCACTACATAAGCGATTCAAATGATCCTGATTATTATTCAAATCATATTAAAGATATAACATATGTTGGAAATCAAGGAATGGTGATAGGAAGTCATTCAGTCGGACATTTTGAAGACTTTAATAAATTGTCAGTATTCCCAATGGGATCGCCGGGAAATACGCGTCAGAGTTATTATCCAACGTATCGAAATGCTGTTACCACTGGTGGTACATGCTTTGGCGAACTTGAAGTTTCGAAAAAATTATTAGAGCAGGATTGCGGTGCACCAACACTTAAAACGTACAGATCAGGGTATTTAGATTTTAATGTTAACCAGATAACTGTTCTCGATTCTTTAGGCTATTTGTATGATGCAACACATAGCGCCAATGATGTTTTGACACATTTTCCCTTTCAGCAACATAGGGAACAAAGCTATAATGGCAGATTAAGTAATGTATATGAAATGCCATTAACAATGGATGCTGACCCTATCACTCTTCAAAACTGGCAAGGTATTTTAGATACAGCTTTAAGATTGCTTGATAAAATAAAAAATAATGGTGGCATTTTTACTCAGTTGATTCATCCCGGACGTAATTATAAATTATATATATATGAGAAAAAGCTTTTTGATCGAATTCCTCAAGATGTGTATGTCATGGAAATGCAGGATTTCGGCAGCTTCTGGAGACAAAGAGAAAATTTTAATTATACAACATCTGTCACAAATGCAAATACATTAACGATTACTATTCCTGATAGCGAACTTCCGATCAATCCGTTGTTCAGCATAGTTATTGGCAATGGTAAAAATGTTCAAAATTTAGTAGTTCAAAATGAAGAGGGAATACCGATACAATATTTTAAATCTGATTTTCAAAATAATGATGTAATTATTTATTTTGGCAAACCTCAAAATATTGATTTTACAATTACTCAACAACCCAAGAGTCAAAGCGTTTGCATTGGCGATAAAGTTAGATTCACTGTTGATGTTTTAGGCTCATTTTCTTATAATTATCAATGGATGAAAGGAAGTACCATTATTCCTGGTGCAACAGATAGTGAATTGATTCTTGATTCAGTTAAAGATGCAAGTCAGGGGAAATATTATTGTGTGATTAGCAATAAATTTTATCAGCATACAAGTGATTCTGCTGAATTAAAAATATTTAAATTTGCGAATCCTTCTATATTCGTTGTTAATAAAGAGAAAATTATTTCTGGCACAGATCCTAATCTTTATTTTTGTTCTTCTGAAACGCTGAATCTCTCTTCTGTTGTGGCAGACAGCGTAACGTATCAATGGAAAAGAAATGGAGTGAATATTGCAAATGCAACTGGAAGTACTTTAACAGTTATTCAACCCGGCGTTTATACTTTAGATATTACCAATTCTATTGGTTGTATAAGGACTTCAAATAGTTTAAATTTAAATATATATTATCCTCCAAAAGCTATATTATCAGCCGCTGGTAGCACATCATTCTGCGAAGGTGGTTCAACGCTTTTAACGACTCAAAATATTAATTTTGAAAATTTTGAAACGGCTGATTTAAGTTCTTACGCTTGGCTAACGGGTGGTGTATTGCCATGGACTGTTAGTAATTCTGCAGCATATGAAGGATTGTATAGTGCAAAATCTGGCGCAATCACTCATTTGCAAACTTCAGAAATTTCTTTGAAAATGTATCTCGCACAAAATGACAGCATTTCATTTTATAGAAAAATTTCATCAGAATTAAATTATGATTTTCTACAATTTTATATAAATAATGTTGTAGTTGTTCAATGGTCTGGAGAATTGGGATGGCAGAAATTTTCATATTTTGTTTTAAAAGGTGAAAATACATTTAAATGGGTTTATTCAAAAGACAGAAGTGTAAGTACTGGCAGCGACTGCGCTTGGCTTGATAAAATAGTTTTACCAAAAACAGAAGTATCTCCAAACGTTTCATATCAGTGGAAATTAGATAATAATATAATTCAGAATGCAGCTAATTCAACATATTCAGCTAATAAATCAGGAAGCTATAATGTGTCAGAAACTTCTTCTTGTGGATCAACTCAATCTTTAAATGTCGTTGTGAAAGTTTTGGCAAAGCCAAATCCTGTTGTTACTGCTGATGGTTCATCAACAATTTGTGCAGGAAAATCTGTTTTATTAAATGGAACAATAAATGATGTTGAAAATTTTGAAACAGCTAATTTTACAAAATTTGCCTGGTCAATGAGTGGCGATTTGCCTTGGACAATTACCAATGCTGATGTTTTTGAAAAAAATTACAGCGCAAAGTCCGGAACTATTACAGACAATCAGGTTTCAGCAATATCATTAATCTTAAATCTTCCGGTTGCTGATAGTATTTCATTTGCAAGAAAAGTTTCTTCAGAATTAAATTATGATTATCTGAGATTCTATATAAATGGTGTTAAAATAGGCGAATGGTCTGGTGAAGTGGCATGGAGCAGAGTGGCATATCTTGTTCCTGCCGGAACTGTAACTTTAAGATGGGAATATTCAAAAGACAGAAGCGTTAGTAACGGCAAAGACTGTGCTATCATTGACAAAATTATTATGCCAAATCAATTAAATAATGGAATACCCACTTATCAGTGGTTTAAAGACAATGTAGCAATCAGTGGAGCAAATTTTTATACGTATAATGCTTCACAAAAAGGTGCGTATAAAATTGATGTTACAAATAATTGCGGATATAAATTTTCTGATTCATTGAATGTAACTGATTTTTCTCCGGTTGCAACTATCACGGCGAATGGCTCATCAACATTATGTTTGGGCGATTCTGTAACATTAAAAGCAGCCAATTATTCAGATATGTTATATCAATGGAAATTGAATGGCGCTGCTATCTTAAATGCTACAAGCGTGAATTATGTAGCTAAACAAAAAGGTCAATACAGTTATGATATTAAAAATTCTATTGGTTGTTCAACATCTTCAAGTATTCTAAATATTGATGTTGCAAAATCTCCTAAAGATTTAATTACAGATAAGACAAGTAATGTTATTTGTGGTGGAGATTCAACGCAATTAGTTGCAGACATTGTCGATATTGAAGATTTTGAAACAGGTTATTTAAATGCAAATTCTTGGATCGGTGGTGGGAATGCTTCATGGACTATTACAAATAGTGGAGCATACGATGGAACGTATTGCGCAAAGTCAGGTTTAATCACACATTTGCAAACATCTGAATTGTCATTAACATTGAATGTTTTGAATGATGATAGTATTTCATTTTATCGAAAAGTGTCTTCAGAAACAAGTTATGATTTTCTACAATTTTATATAAATAATGTTCTAATTGCTCAATGGTCGGGCGAACAAGCATGGTTAAAAGTAGCTTATCCAGTTTTAAAAGGAATGAATGTTTTTAAATGGGTTTATTCAAAAGATAGAAGTGTTAGCGTGAATAGTGATTGTGCATGGCTTGATAATATTAAGCTTCCAAAAACTGATGTTGGCACTTCAATGAATTATGCTTGGATAAAAGATAATGCCGTGATTCCGGGAGCTACATCATCAACGTATTTTGCAAAATCAAAAGGAAATTATAATGTAACCGTTTCAAATCATTGTGGTGCATTTACAACATCGATTTTAACTATTTCTGAAACATCAAAAGCGCCATCTTTAATTTCTGCTGATGGTCCATTAACTATTTGTGAAGGGAAATCTGTTGTATTGAATGGAACGATGAATGATTTTGAAAATTTTGAAACAGGCGGTTTTACTAAGTATAGCTGGTTGCAAAGCGGAAATCTAAATTGGACAATCACCAATGCTGATGTTTACGAAAATCTTTATGCCACTAAATCCGGTGCAATTACGAACAGTCAGGCAACTGCAATCTCTTTAACACTTACTTTTCCAAAGTCTGACACAATTTCTTTTTACAGAAAAGTTTCTTCAGAACTCGCATATGATTTTTTAAGGTTTTATATCAATGGTACAAAAATAGCTGAATGGTCTGGAGAAGTTGCGTGGAGCAGAGTTGCTTATATTGTTCCTGCCGGAACAGTTACTTTTAAATGGGAATATTCAAAAGATGCAACAGTTAGCAAAGGCAGCGACTGTGCATGGCTTGATAAGATTGTATTTCCTTCTACATCAGCAACTGCACAATATATTTATCAATGGGCAAAAGATGGTATTGATATAAGTGGCGCAACAAATAATTCTTATGCAGCAAAACTATCTGGTGATTATACTGTTAAAACAGGCAATAGCTGTGGATATGTTCGTTCAAATATTTTACATATCAATGTAAATCCTGCACCAGTTACTGTTATTTCTGCAATTGGAGCGACAACTTTCTGTTCTGGGAATTCTGTCACGCTTTCTGCAAATAATTCGTCTTATCAATTTCAGTGGAAAAGAAATGGAACAACTATCAGTGGTGCAATCTCAAAAACTTACGCAGCAAGCTTATCAGGAGACTATACACTTCTTTCTTCTGATAATAATGGATGTTCAGGAACATCAAATTTATTAAGTGTAACAGCCACTCCTGCTCCTGAAGTGAAAATTATGGCTACTGGAAATACGACATTCTGTAATGGTGATTCTGTTGTGTTGACTTCAAAACCAATAAGTACAGAGGATTTCAATAATGGTAATTTTAATAAATTTGCTTGGTTATCTGGTGGCGATCTTCCCTGGGTGGCTTCAACCACGCTTCCTTACGAAGGGAAATATTGTATTAAATCAGGAAGCATCACACATATGCAATCTTCAGAATTATCTTTGAATTATTTTGTATATGCAAATGATACAATTTCATTTTATGTAAAAGTTTCTTCTGAAAAAAATTATGACTTCATTCGTTTTTATCTTAATGGCATTAAAAAAGGCGAATGGTCTGGCACGCAGGATTGGACGTTGATTAAATTACCTGTTAATGCTGGAATAAACAACTTTAAATGGACCTACTCAAAAGATATTTCTGTGAGCACCGGCAGCGATTGCGGATGGATTGATAAAGTTACATTCCCAAGTTCTAATGCTGCTTCAGCCTACAGTTATCAATGGCAAAAAAACGGAACGAATATTAGTAATGCTAAAACGCCTGTCTTTACTGTAAAAGAAACAGGAATATATAAGCTTGTTATCACCAGCAGTTGTGGTTCAGGAGTATCAAATGAAATAAATGATACTGCTAAAACCTGCAGTTTAGCTTCTAAAAATCCAACGATGAAATCAACAGGAATCAGCGATAATCAAGTAACTGAAGATAATTTTAATTATATGATTTATCCTGATATCATTAATAAATCACTAAAAGTTGATTGTATTTCTTCGAAACAAGAATCTATTAAATTGAGTATTTTAAATGCTTTGGGACAAATTGTCGATTTGGAAAGCAATATTCGTTTTGATAAAACGTATTCTAAAATTATTGATTTGAATAAGCTATCAGCTGGAGTTTATTTTTTGAATATAATAACTGAAAACAAAAAATACGTCATTAAATTTTTCTTGTAATATATTTATTTGCAAGCGTAACCTGCATAAAACCTGTATTCTTTCCAAAAGTAGAGTAAAAATACTCAAGTACTAGAGTGTTTTTACTCTGCTTTTTGTTTATAATTTCCTTTTATTTTTAATTTTTTTTAATTGATGATTTATCAATTCATGCATTGAATAAATGCATTAGTTTTTATATCTATTAAATATTAAATTTTATATGACTAAAATATTTTGTTTGTTATTATTAATTTCATGTTTACAAACCTTTGCATCCTTTGATAATTCAACGATTGGAGGAAGTGATGCAGGACTGGGTTTTGCAAATGTTACTTGTTCTGATTTATGGTCTCTGCAAAATAATCAGGCAGGAGCAGCATCAATTCAGCATTTCAGCATTGGCACATTTTATGAAAATCGTTTTATGCTAAAAGAACTTTCTTATAAAGCTGCTGCAATTGCTTGTCCAACAAAATCGGGTGTTTTCGGATTGACTACAAGTTATTTTGGTTACAGCCAATATAATGAAACAAGTCTCTGTTTGGCTTATGCGAAAAAACTTGGCAAAAATATTTCAGCTGGTATTTGCTTTGATCATCTTTCTGTTCATATTGCAGAACCTTACGGAAATAAAAGTGTAATCACATTTGAAGTTGGTTTGCTTGCAAAAATTACGGAAAAATTAACTGCAGGAATTCATGTCTTTAATCCTGCTTCTGCAAGATTGACGGACTATGCAGACGAACGCATTCCGACAATTTTTCGATTTGGTTTTTCATATTCTTTTTCTAAAATAGTTATTCTGAATACTGAATATGAAAAGAGTTTGAATCAGAATCCCTCATTTAAAGCCGGTTTGGAGTATCATCCTGTAAAAGAAATGTTCATGAGAGCTGATATAATGACCAATCCGGTTGCTTTTAAATTAGGCGCTGGAGTAAAATATAAAAAAATAAAACTTGATTTTGCTACATCCGTTCATCAGATTCTTGGCTATTCACCTGCTATTTCAATGATTTATGAATTTTAAAGTATTTTTTTTTATTTCTGCTTTTTGTTTCATTTCATTGAATTTGTTTTCACAGAAAACATTGGATATTATTACTGAAGAAAATATTAGTAATGAGTTTGAACAAGCTGCTGAACAGTCAACGCAAGATGTTGATTTAAGTCAATTGAGTGATGAATTGCAATGGTTGAAAGAACATCCGATTGACTTGAATACGGCAACAAAAGAAGATCTTCAAAAATTAAATTTATTGAGTGATATTGAAAATAATAATATTTTGAATTATATAAAAAAGAATGGAAAAATGCTTTCTATCTATGAGCTTCAGTCTGTTGATGGCTTTTATGAAGACTTGATAAAAAAGATACTTCCATTTGTTTATGTTTCAAAAAATATATTTCAACCCAAACTGACATTAAAAAATATTTTTAATTACGGATACAATGATTTGCTGTTACGTTCGAGCAGAACATTGCAGAAGCAAGCAGGATATTCTACTCAAGACAGTTCAGGGAAATTTCTCGGTAGTCCTGAAAAATATACTTTAAAATATCGTTTTTATTATCAAAATAATATCAGTTGCGGACTTACAGCCGTGAAGCATTCGGGAGAAGAGTTTTTTAAAGGCACACAAAAAAATGGATTTGATTTTTATTCTTTTCATTTTTATTATCATCAAAAAGGATTTATTAAAACTGTTGCTATTGGCGATTATCAAGTGCAATTCGGGCAAGGTTTAACTATTTGGAAAGGTTTTTCAATCTCAAAAACAACAGATATTATGAATGTCAAAAAAAATGGTTTAGGAATAAAACCATATCATTCAGATAATGAATTTAATTTTATGCGAGGAGCAGCCACCACACTCTCATTCAGTCATATTGAAGTAACACCTTTTTTTTCTTGCAAAAAAGTTGATGCAACATTAAATCAATCAAGTGAAACTGGCGACAATCCTGTTTCTTTCAGCTCTTTGATTGAATCTCCGATTCATGCAACAATAAATGATATGATCAAAAAACATAATTTGACAGAAACTATTTATGGCATTCACGCTTCAAGTGTTTTTAAAAAGTTGACAATCGGAACCGGTATTTACCGCTTAACATATAGCTTGCCGCAAATACAGCAAAATGTTTTATACAATAAGTTTGAATTTCAAGGTTCTTGCAATAGCAATGCTGGTGTTGATTATAGCTTGTTGTTAAAGAAAATTAGTTTATTTGGAGAAGTTTCTAAAACGCTGAAAGCCGGTTCTGCCATGCTTCAGGGATTTTCAGCACAACTCACTCGTGATATTTCTTTTTCAATGTTATATAGAAATTATGCAAAAGATTTTCATCCGCTTTTAAGTAAATCATTTTCTGAAAATACAACGAGTGAAAATGAAAAAGGTTTATTTATTGGAATTTTATTTAAACTTTTATCAGTGATAAATGTCTATGCTTATTGTGATTATTATACATTCCCATGGTTGAAATATCAAACCAATGCACCTTCTTGTGGCAATGATTATATGTTTCGATTTGAGTATATTCCGTCAGATGAAATGAAAATGATTTTTCAGTTCAGTCAAAAAAATAAACAAATCAATATTGCTTCTGCATCAGATGCAATAAACTATCTTGAAAATTCATCACATCAAAATTTAAAATATAGTTTGTATTATCAGGTTTCATCATCTTTTTTCATGCAAAGCAGAATAGAATGCGTTAAAAATAAAACAGAAAATAATTCTGAAAAGCAAGGATGGCTTATATTTCAAGATATTATTTATAAAAATTCAGATCATCCGTTCAGTGTTGTTTTCCGATATGCAGTGTTTGGTTGCGATACGTATGATGAACGTATTTACGCCTATGAAAATGATGTTGCTTATGATTATTCAATGGCAACTTATTATTACAGCGGTAGCAGGACAAGCATTATGTTGAAATTTAAAATAAATAAATATTCAGATTGTCAGATAAAGTTCAATCATACTTTTTATAGTAATAAAAATGAAATCGGAACAGGAGCTAATAAAATCAATGGGAACAAGGTTTCGGATATAAAATTGCAGTTAAGGATAATGTTATAGAATAGAAATATCTTTTTGCTTAAAATTGTATTAATTTCATAATAGTCGTGTATTATATCTTTGAGTCAATTAAACAATTTAAATAAAATTTTTTTTGATTTTACTCATCGGGTTTTTTCCGCCATTCAACGATTTCTTGTTTTCTACGGGTTTCATAGAGATTAATTTTGTTCTCGAAATTATTTTTTAAACATTTTTAAAACTCGAGATTGAAAATGGATAAAGAATTAAATCAAAACAAAAATGAATTTAAAAAAGTATTAATTTTAAAATCTTAAAAATTATGGAAAATTTTGAAAATTGTTGCATAAAACACAGACGCATGAGAAAAATTATTTTTGGTTTGCTGGTTATTTCAGCCGGTGCATTGCTGCTTGGCTTCAATATGGGCTATTTGCCGATAGCTTATAAGCATATTGTATTTTCATGGCAAATGCTATTGATTGCCATTGGACTTGTGAACTTAGTGACAAGGCATAGTTGGGTTTTCGGACTTATATTGATTGCTGTTGGCGGATTCTTTATCGCTCCGTTGGTTCATCCTTTCCCTTTTGATTTTGTTAGCTTGTTCTGGCCAATCCTTTTGATATTTGCAGGTATCATGATTATTATTAAAAAAGGATTTATGCATCATCATAAATGGCATCACAAACATAGTTTTGAAAAATGGCATTCAAGAACAGAACAAGCTACATTTGACGCTGGATATATCAATGTGGATCATGTGTTCAGCGGATCAAAACGTAAATTTACAGATCAGGAATTTAAAGGTGGAAATATTAATCTTGTGTTTGGCGGAATAGAACTTGACCTTACGCAAACCACGCTGGCTGTTGGAAAGAACGAATTAATTATTGATTGTGTTTTCGGTGGAGTGAATTTATTAGTTCCATCTGATTGGACTATTCATATTGATGTTCACACGGTAATGGGCGGTTTTATTGACAAGCGTAATGTAATTAAAAACGAAACAAATACTGACAGAGAACTTTTTATTAAAGGTTCTGCTGTGTTTGGCGGCGGAGAGATTAAAAGTTATTAATAAAAGTTAAATGACTCATCAATGAATCATCCGATATTTCAAAGCATACTGTCGGTTTTAATATACTTTGCAACATGGATTCTTATTGCAGGAATCCATGTTGCTGTTTTAATATTTTTTTATCATCAGTCCTTTTTGCTTGCTTTTTCTGATAGTATTGTTTTTAATTTTTTGTTTTGTATGCTTGGGCTTGCCATTTGGTTTGCCGTGCATTATAACCGACCGGAGAAGTCGAAAGTTTTCAACCTTTTCATCAATCATCTTTCTTTGCTGGCTTTGGTTCTTCTTTTGTGGCTGGGTGTTGGAGTTAGCTTGTTGAATACAATTTTCAATGATAACAGCACATACAAAGAGTTTCTTTCTTCATCTATTCCCTGGCGGTTGATTAGCGGATTGTTTTTTTATTTTATCATTGTGTTGATTTATTATTTGATTATTTATTACAACAATCTTCAGGAAAAGCTTGTCAATGAAGTAAAATTAAAAGAACTTGTAAAAGAATCAGAACTGAATTTGCTGAAAGCGCAGATCAATCCTCATTTTTTATTTAATAGTTTAAATTCAATAAGCTCTCTAACGATGACCAATCCTGCCAAAGCGCAGGATATGATTATTAAGTTATCTGATTTTCTCAGATATACCATTTCTTTCCATGAAGACCAGTTTTCGACTTTGGAAAAAGAACTTGAAAATATTAAACGTTATCTTGAAATTGAACAAGTGAGGTTTGGCAGCAAATTGCAATATGATTGGGAGGTTGAAGATGATTGTTTGCAACAAAAAATTCCATTGATGATATTGCAACCGCTTTTTGAAAATGCTGTTAAACATGGCGTGTATGAAAGCATAGAGCCGATTATAATTCAAACAAAATGTTCATCGCATGAAAATTTTATGAAGATAATTATTCGAAATAATTTTGAACCTTTTTCAAAATCAAGGAAAGGCGAGGGAATTGGGTTGAAAAATTGCAAAGAACGATTAAAACTTTTGTATAAAAATGATCAACTGTTGAAGACAAATATCAATGACCTTGTGTTTGAAGTAGCTTTGATTATTCCGTTTGAAGCCAGTTGATTAAAAAATATAAACATGAAAATTAAAACAATCCTTGTTGAAGACGAAGAACCTGCGAGAGAATTGCTGAAAAATTTTCTTGCTGACCATGAAGACATTGAAGTGATCGGTGAATGCGCCGATGGCTTCAGTGGTGTGAAAGCAATCAATGAGTTAAAACCTGATCTTGTGTTTCTTGATATTCAAATGCCCAAGTTGAGCGGATTTGAGTTGCTTGAACTGATTGAAATAAATCCATTGATAATTTTTACTACGGCTTTCGATCAATACGCCATCAAAGCATTTGAGATGAGCGCTGAGGATTATTTGCTGAAACCCTTCACACGAGAGCGTTTCACGCAAGCTGTAAAAAAAGCAATTGACAAATTTGCCAACAAACAAAATGACCATTCGGCTGTACATGCCGTTATTAAAGTGATTGACGAGAAGCCTGAATTGCTTGAACGCATTGCTGTGAAGACAGGAAGCAAGATTCATGTGATTCAGGTTGATGATATTTTTTTTCTTGAAGCAGAAGGCGACTATGTGATGATTCATACCAAAGACGGAAAACACCTGAAAGAAAAAACAATGAAGTATTTTGAAATACACTTGAATCCTGCACAGTTCGTGCGGATTCACAGATCGTATTTGGTGAATGTGAATGAGATTTTGCGGATAGAACTTTATGATAAAGAAAATTATTCTGTGCTTTTAAAAAATACCACCAACCTGAAAGCCAGTAGCAGCGGGTATAAGCTGCTTAAGCAGGTTTTGAATTTGTAGAGGAATTATTTAAATTGTTATTAATATTATTCAAAATACATTTTCTCTTCACATTTTCTTTTTAATATCTTTGCTAATAAAAAAAGAAATTGTTTTTCAATAAAAAAAAATATATCGCTTCGTCTTCCTTGTCAGCGCTTGCCTGGAGAAAGTTCAGACAAAATAAACTGGCTTATGGCTTTTTGATTTTTATCGGAATCTGTTTTTTTATATCTGTTCTCGGCTATCTTGTTGTTCCTGATTCTTCGCCAGAAGCTAATGAACAATATCTTGAACTTGCAGCAAAGAAGCCTGGTTTTAATGTGATAATGTTGAAAATTTCTAAAAAAATAAAAGTTCATCAAACAGGTATTATTCAAAAAATGTTGTTTGGTGAAAAGAATAATTATTCATTGATTCCGATTTGGAAATATAGTTTTTTAAAAGATAAATTAGTTGTAGAAACCTTTACCGGCGCAGTTCCTAATGAAGGCGAAATAATAGAATTTAAATGTTTTGATATTCTTGATAAAACAGAAATACAGAAGTTTAAATTAAATAATTATTCAGAAAATGAACTGATAAAAAAAGCTATAATTAAAAATCATATAATTAAAAAAACTTTTTGGTTAGGCTCAGATCGCTTTGGTAGAGATATGTTGAGCCGTTTGGTCATTGGTTCGCGAGTGAGTTTATCTGTGGGGTTTATTTCAATTTTAATTTCTCTTATCATAGGAATATTTCTTGGTGCGCTTGCTGGTTTTTTCAGAGGTTGGGTGGATAATTTGATTGTTTGGTTTATCAATGTGGTTTGGTCGATACCAACGCTTTTGCTTGTTATCGCAATTACTTTTGCTTTGGGAAAAGGCTTCTGGCAAGTCTTTGTAGCTGTTGGTTTAACGATGTGGGTTGATGTTGCTCGTGTTGTGAGAGGACAATTTATAAGCATAAGAGAAAAAGAATTTGTAGAATCAGCGCGGGCTTTGGGAATGAACAATGCACGAATTATTTTTCATCATATTCTTCCAAATGTGATGGGTGTAGTGATTGTTATTTCTGCTGCAAATTTTGCTTCTGCAATTTTGATAGAATCAGGATTGAGTTTTTTAGGTATTGGCGTTCAACCACCCATGCCATCATGGGGTTCAATGATTCGAGAACATTATGATTATATTATTCTTGATTCAGCTTTTCTCGCTTTGTTGCCTGGTGCAGCCATCATGGTTATGGTGCTTGCCTTTATGATTGTTGGCAATGGATTGAGAGATGCGCTGGATGTGAAGATTGAATAATTTTTTATTCAGGGGTTTTAAATTTATTGATAAAACTTTCTTTCTTTTTAATTGTTGAAATAGTAAAAGAATAAGGTGTTTCACCTTTTTTTGTTTCAGCTATTTTGTCCTTTTGTTTCATCTCTTTTATGATTTTATTGAAATCTTCATTTGAAGAAATGACTTGCATGATGCCACGTTTGTAATTGAAGAAATACCATTCGGAACTGCTTAACTCTAAATAAATTGAAATTGCATCTCCGCTTTTTTGTTTCTCAATTTCAATATATCCGGGAACATATTTGTTGAGTTGATTTTTCAGTATTCCGCCAACACCAATTGGACCGATTGACATAAATGATTTTGTTTTTTTATTCCAAGCAAAATTTATATCTGATAAAAAGAATGTGTGTCTGAGTTCTTCAGGAAATCTTTTGATATATCCATATACATTAATATCTGAAATGACTTTATCTGCCTGTGCTGTACCAAGTATTTGTCCGATTGCCTTGTTGAATAAATTGCTTGACAAATTAATACCTTGCAGACTAGTTGATTTTTCAATGCTTTGACTGATAAGTTTCAAACAGTTGTCTGCAAAAAAGAAATCAATACCAAGCACCATACTTAAATTGTTTGTGTCAGAAATTATTTGATGTTTTATATTTCCATTTAAGCTAAGTTTAACTTGCCCCAGATCTGCTCCAAACTGAAGATTTCCTTCGCCATAAGCTGCACATTCATTAACCCCAAGACTTAAAAAATCTCCGGGCAAGGATATTTGTTTTAATTTATTTATATCTGAAATTCTATATTCGGAAGATACTTTGTCAAAGAATAAAAATCCTTTAGCAGTTGAAATTGTTTTATCATTATAATGTCTTTTCGGCTGTAGGAATGCAGAGTATATCCCTGACGAATCATTGGCAATTAGAATCGCTGCGCAAATTTTCGCACTATCAGCATTTAAAGGTTGTTCAGGTACTGGAATATAAATTTCATTTGGATTGATTTCTGATTTAAATTTTAGCCAGCTTCTTGTTGAATCGCAATGTTGTCTTATTCTGCAAGCGCCGTCAAAAGTGAGGTATTCAAGACTTGCTAACAGATTCACATTTCCTTTATATTCAAAATAAGGACTTAAAGTGAAATTAGCTGTACTTGAAATTTTCCCTCTGGCAAATGTTTGTCCAGTTGTATCAACGTTTATACGGTCAAAATAAATTTTTTGTCGGTCCTTATTTTCGTCAACATAATCATATTTTCCACTTGCTTTATATCGTTTTTTAGATAGAATATTAACAGTCGCTTCATAGAAAACATGAAATTTTGAAACCAGATTAGCAAGTACCTGTGTATTCTCCAATGTCTTCATTTCTGCATCTTTCAGGATGGTTACTTCGCCTTTGTCAGGATAGATTGCCGCATCTGCCACTTTAATTATTTTAACTTCTTGTGCGCGGATAATATTATTTTTCACAGAAAATTTTGCTTTTGGTGAAAAGAATTCCAGCGAGTCTTGAGCAGGATGTACTGAAACCCAGCGCGAACCAACGATTTCAACATCTGCAAGTTCTGTAAGCGATTTTTTATCATATTGCTGATCGGCATATTGTTTTTCTTTGTTAACAAAATCAATTTCATCTTTATCCATCATCCATTCAAATTCATCAATAAAACAAATGTATTTATTGACAGGAAATTCAACCATTGATCTGCCTTCATTGGCTTTAAAAATACCTTTTCTTAATTCAAAATCAATGGTGGATTTGTAATTATGTGTTTTGATGGAGAACTGACCGACATCAATTGATTTAAGTGCAAAATCAGCTGTGTCTGCTACAATGACATGATGTTTAAGATTCATGTTTTTTGCGTAAAGTTCAGCTTCTTTAAATTCTTGCTTCCCATGAGCAATCACGCCTTTTGTTGAAATATCCATACTTCCAGAGAGTTTTGCTTCGCCTTTATACATGGAAATTGGTGTATTGATTTTTGTAATTCTCATCAAATCATTGTTCGGATACCATTGTTGTAAAACATCAGAACCATTAACCGGTGGATATTCCGCATCTCCAAGTTTTTCAACCATGTCAAACTGACTAACCATTGCATTTGATGAATCAGGGAAAAAACTAAATTCATTTGATTTAGAAGTAGAACTTAAAAATTTAAGTACTCCGTCGCCTTTCAACCCTTTATGACTCATTTTGATGGTAGCAGTTAGGTTTCCTTTGTCTCCATATGTGGGAAATCCTTCTGTTGGCGTTGATCGGATGAAACCTAAAGAATAATCTTCCTGCACTTTTAGCTTTTCTTCGAAATCAGGAAAAATATTTGCAGTTTTCATTGTCCCTGCAAAACTGAGTCCATCAGTAGAAAATGTCTGTAGACTATCAATTGTGTAGGGTTGAACAATAAAATAAAAATTATCTTTTTTATAAGCTCCATTATAAATTGATTTTTTATCATAATAAACATAAGAAATCTTTTTACTGTTAAAAATTGGATATTCATCAAAAGGTTTCAGTCCTGATTTATTTGTTGGATAATCAATCAGCAGATCGCCTTTGATGTCTTGAATAACAGTCTTCACTCTGACAAGTGGATAGTTTCCATCTGCATCTTTGGTTCGGCTGTGAACTTTGAAACTTAATGAGTCAACATTTGGCATGTCAATTTTAAACATGTCGTAATCGAAAAAATATTTTTTCCCATAAAAATCAAATAACCCGCCATGAACACGACCTGAAAAAACAAAATTTCTATTTTTAAACATAGTCAATTCCTGATTGGTAGGATAGATGTAAACGTTCTGCGAATCACTAAGCAAAACGTAAGCAATGCCGTTCAATTTTAATTCATAATTCAGAAGGCTCATTTCTGCATTGCTTCGTCCGGAAATGACAGAATTAAATTTAAGCAAGTCATAGTCAGTTTTTCCTGCTCTTGCTTTAATGTAGTCAAACAATTTATCTTTAATTACAAAATAATCTTCTTCAATATTATAATTGATGAACCCTCTGTTGCTAATGTCAATTAACAGTTGTTTGACGTCTTCAGGTGCATGTTTCATAAATCTTGCTAAATCAAGCAATGTCAATGTAGTGCTTTGATGTTTTTTAGAACAATTGCTAATGATCTGCAACGGGTTGATTTCACTCATACCTTGAATCTCATTGAATCTGCTTTCTTCATAATATTTAGTAGATTCAAATTGGGCTTTATTTACTTTGCCCAAACCCTTAATCATTTTCATTTCTATTTTAAAAGAATCGAGTTTCCAATATAATGCTTCAACATACATGTCAAGTTTGTGATATGAATCATAATAAGGTGTTGGACCAAGGCCTGTTTCTTCGCGAACAAGAGATAATTCATTTTTTATTTTTAGGTATTTCATGCGTAAACTGGGATGATAAATAGAATCATCATCAAGGTAGAAAGTAATTGCAGTTTCTGCTGAAGCAAGACGGTCTTTTCGTATCTGAAATGTTTTTGATTCTGCTTTTACAAATCTTTTCCCATTTCGTTGAATGTAAATAAAAGCACTTTGTTCTTTGTTTCCATTTCCTATGATACGTGCGCCTTTCAACTGAAATCCTCCTTCGTAATCTATGTTTTTAAAAATTTGATTTATTTGTAGCCGCTTATCATAAGAATCAAAAATAGGATATGAAGAATTTTCCCCTTTTTTATTTGCCAAAACTCTATCTTCAAGATGCCCGATTAACGCACGTTCAAAATATTGTTTGTGATAAAAGTTAACAGAGTCGGCTGAATATTTTGAAAATTTCATATCAATTGAATATTTTTTTAGTTCAGCATAAACATCCTTTTGGTCAAATCCAGCTCTTTTCCAATCTACAAGTCCGCCTTCTCCTTTCCATAAAAAATTCAAAGGATGATAAATCCCTTTTGTATTGTAAATATTTGCAGTGTCTCCTTTGGAAATGCATATCAGATTGAGCGAATTGATAATTAATTTGGGAACTGTATCATAGCGAAAAAAATAATTATCATTATCTGAAAGCCAATTGGTCGTTGCAGATTTATAAATTGAATTATTATTTAATAAGTTTTGAGTGAATAGGAGGTAGCCTGCAAAAGTGTTAGTGAAACCAATAGGTAGAGTTAGTGCATGTTTGGCTCCTCTTTGCCAGGCTAAGCAACTTTCTTCATCTTGTTTAGAATTTGATAATGCAAAAATACTTTTCAGATAATTATAAAAATGAGGATATGCTTTTATCTTTTTGCTAAGCATAAGATTACATGTTTGATAAATTTCGACTTTAAATTGTTCAGATAATTTATCTGATAACCAAACCGGTCCGAATTTTTCATCCATGAATTCTTTGATTTCTTTTTTAGTTGAAGATTCAATTTCTTCGTCTTTCAGAAAATCAGTTAACGCGTCTAAAAATTTTTCATGGCTGACAGGAAATGCTTTCAGCGCCTGTGCTCGTGTTAAGTTGATAGTTGTAAAAATTAAAAATAAAAAAAATATTGTTTTTTTTAACATATTTTCAAATTATTAAATGATAGAAAAAATATTTATATATTTTGATGATTAGTCATTTTCAAAAATAATCATTTCACAATAAATCCAAAATGATTTTTTTCAATAGTTTCACACAATTTATTACATGGGAATAGTGAAAAAAGCAAACATGAATAGAAATCAGAAAGTAAATGTTTTGAGAGTATTAAGCTATAAAAAGAATATTATGTTTTATATAAATTGTAAAATATAAATTGTAATTACTATATTTGCAACCGTTAAAAAAAATATTAAAATAAAATTAAAAAATTATGCAAAATAAAGGTGCAATTAAATTATTTGCGATACTCTTAGTGTTGGTTTGCATTTACCATTTGTCATTTACTTTTATTACAAAAAGTGTTGAAAAGAAAGCAGTCGCATTTAGCTCTCGTCCTGATGTTATTAAAAATGCAAAAAAACTTGCAAATGGCGATATTATCAAAGAAAAATTTATTGTAGATTCCCTTATAAAAGCTCGGGAAAATTATTATCTGGATTCAATGTCAAATCAGGTAGTTTATAATATTCTTGTGAGAAAATTTACTTATAAAGAATGTAAAGAACGTGAAATTAATCTTGGTCTTGATTTAAAAGGAGGGATGAATGTGACGTTGGAAGTTTCAATTCCTGACATTATTCGTTCTTTATCAAAAAACAGTTTGGATCCTAGTTTTAATAAGGCAATTCGTACTGCACAGGAAATGGAGAAAAACAGTCAGACTGATTTTGTAACTTTATTTGGAAAAGCGTTCAAACAAGTTGCTCAACCTGGCGAAAAGCTTGCTGCAATTTTTTCTTCAGGTTTAAAAGATAAAATTACTTTTAATTCTTCTGATGAAGATGTACTTAAGGTTCTTAGAACTGAAACCAGTCAGGCAGTTGATTTAGCGTATCAAATTCTCAGAACACGTATTGACCAGTTTGGAGTTTCTCAACCTAATATTCAGAAATCACAAATTAATGGACGTATTCTTGTTGAATTGCCTGGTGTTAAAGATCCTACACGTGTTAGAAAATTATTACAAGGTACAGCAAAACTTGAATTCTGGACAACTTATGAATATTCTGATGTTTCACAATATTTTATTGATGCAGATAAAAAATTGAAAGCATTATTAAGTAATAAAAAAGATACTTCAAATTTGAGTAATGATTCTTTAGCAGAAAATCTGAAATCATCAACAGATTCTTCGCTTGCTAATAATGATTCAAATAAGTTAAAATCAAAAAAAGGTAGTCAATCTGCTGACCAATATGCGAAGGAAAATCCATTATCAAGATATTTGATTCCAAATTATGAACAAGTTGAAAAAGGACAATATCGTCCAAGAAGAGGCGCTGTTGTTGGTATGTGTGATGTTAAAGATACTTCTCGCGTAAACAGAATGTTATCAAGGATTAAAGGTGTTTTTCCTAAAAATCTTAAATTATGTTGGTCTGTAAAACCAGCAAGTGATAAAGGAAGTTTTCTTGAATTATATGCTTTGAAACCAATTGGTAGTGATGGTTCTCCTGCTCTTGATGGTGATGTAATTGCTGATGCAAGACAGGATGTTGGTCAAAATGGAGAAGTAGAAGTTTCCATGCGAATGACATCGAAAGGCGCTAGAGATTGGAAAAAAATTACGGCTGCAAATGTTGGAAAACAAGTAGCTATTGTTCTTGATAATTATGTTTATTCTTGTCCAAATGTAAGAGAAGAAATTCCAAATGGACAATCTCAAATTTCTGGTCACTTTAGTATTGATGAAGCAAAGGATCTAGCAAATGTGCTTGGCGCTGGTAAATTGCCTGCTCAAGTAAAAATAGTAGAAGAAAATGTTGTTGGTCCATCACTTGGTAAAAAAGCAATTGATGCCGGTCAAATATCTTTTTTAGTTGCTATTATTATCATACTTGTTTTCATGTCTTGGTATTATAACAGAGCAGGAATGGTTGCTTCAATCGCTTTATTTGCTAACTTATTCTTTTTGTTTGGTGTTTTGGCTTCGTTGCAAGCTGTAATTACATTGCCTGGAATTGCAGGTATCGTCTTAGTTATTGGTATGGCAGTGGATGCGAATGTAATTATTTATGAACGTATCAAAGAAGAATTAAGAGCAGGAAAGGGCATCCGGCTTGCTGTTGCTGATGGTTATAAACATTCATATTCTGCTATTATTGACGGACAGATGACGACAATTATTACAGGTATAGTACTTTATATTTTTGGTTCAGGACCTGTACGTGGTTTTGCTACAACGCTTGTTATTGGTATTCTTACAAGTTTATTCGCTGCAATTTTTATTTCTCGCATGATATTTATTTGGATGATGGATAAAAACATTGAGATTCCATTTTATAATAAAATTACAAGCAAATGGTTTACAAATGTTCATATCAAGTTTATTGAAAATAGAAAATATTTTTATTCTTTGTCAATAATTGTAATGCTTATTGGCGCTATTTCTTTAATGACACGTGGACTTCATCAAGGTATTGATTTTGCTGGAGGTAGAACATATACTGTTCGTTTTGATCAGGATGTGAAAACAAATGAACTTGGATCAGAATTAACAAAACATTTTGATGGATTAGTTCCTGAAGTTAAAACATTTGGTTCAAATGATCAAGTGAAAATTACAACGAATTATTTGATTGATGATGAAACTCCTAAAACTGATTCAATCGTTGAAAAGCGTTTGTATGAAGGAGTTAAAGGTTTTTATAAGAAACAAATTTCATTAAATGAATTTTTATCGGATAAAGATAATAAAATCGAAGGAAGATTAAGTTCACAGAAAGTTGGACCTACCATTGCAGATGATATAAGAAAACAGGCAGTTTGGGCAGTATTGATTTCTTTAATCATTATTTTCTTATATATTGCAGCTCGTTTCAGACGATGGACTTTTGGTCTTGGTGGTATTATAGCACTCGCTCATGATGCATTCATTACTGTTTCGATGTATTCGATATTTTATAATTTGGTGCCATTTGATCTACAGATTGACCAATCGTTTATTGCTGCAGTACTTACAATTATTGGTTATTCAATCAATGATAGTGTGATTATCTTTGATAGAATTAGGGAATATCTCAAGATACATCCAAAGCGTTCAATGATTGAAAATATGAATGAAGCAATGAATAGTACGCTTGGTCGAACGTTTAATACTGTATTGACGGTTGTACTTGTTCTCTTTGTATTGTTCATATTTGGTGGAGAATTCATTAGAGGGTTTACATTTGTACTTTTAGTCGGTGTTGCTTTTGGTTCATATTCTTCAATATTTATATCGGCTGCATTGGCTTATGATATTATTCAATATAATGAAAAACGAAAAGCTAAAAAAATAAAATAGGGTTGTAGATAAAATTATATAAATATTTTATTAGATTTTGTATTTTTTTTTAAATTAGCAGCAACTTAATAATGAAAATCTATTTTAATTAATCCCCAATAATTATTTATTATGAAGATTAAACATAACAATCCTGCTTTTTTAATTGCATTTTTTTTATTGCCTTTTTTTGCTCATAGTCAGCAGCAAAACAAATGTGTCGCAGATGCAGAAAAAGATTATAAAGAATTAAGATATTTTGATGCAATTGATAAGTTTAAAACAGCATATTCAAAAGTCAAAGACAAAGAAGAAAAAGTCAGGATGAAATTCATGACAGCAGAATGTTATAGAAAGATTCATGATACAAAATTGGCAGAAGAATGGTATGCTAAAGTTGTAGCTCTTAATTATAAAGACCCTATTGTTTATTTTTGGTATGCTGAAATGCTTATGGCTAATGATAAATATGAAGATGCAATAGCCAATTACAATATTTTCAAACAAAAAGCTCCTGATGATTCTCATATTACCAATGCAGACCTTGGTATTAAATCAGCAATTCAAGCAAAAAAATGGAAAGACAATCCGTCAAGATATGATGTTGAAAACATGAAGAAGTGGAATTCAAAGGAGAATGATCATTGCTTGTCATTTGCTGATAAAAAGAATTATAAAACTGTTTATTTTGCTTCATCTCGAGAAGGAGCTACTGGAAAAGGAGCTGATGCTTGGACTGGACAAAGTTTTCAAGATATATTTTCTTCTACACTAGATAAAAAGGGTTCTTGGAGTACTCCAACAGTTTTGCCTGCACCAATTAATACTGATGCAAATGAAGGCTGTGCTTGTGTAAATGATAAAGGAACTACAATGTATTATACTGTTTGCGGTAAAGAGAAAAAAAAGAATGCCACTTGTCAAATATATGTTGCTGAAAAGAAAGCTAAATTATGGGATGTTCCACAGAGAGTTGTTTTAGGTCCTGATACATGTAGTTTTGGTCAGCCTAGTTTAAGTGATAATGAACTTGAACTTTATTTTGTTTCTAATATGCCTGGTGGTTTTGGAGGAAATGATATTTGGGTTGTTAAAAGAGATGGGAAGAAAAAAAATTGGGGAACACCTATTAATCTTGGGGAAAATATAAATACTTCATCAGATGAACTTACGCCGTTTATTAGAAACGATAGTACATTATATTTTGCATCTTCAGGACATGTTGGTATGGGAGGGTTGGATATCTTTAAAGTGAAGAAATCCGGTGGTGTTTGGGGAACTCCTGAAAATATGTTAAGCCCAATCAATTCACCTAGCAATGATTTTGCTATTGTTTTTGAAGGTAAAGAAGAAAAAGGTTATTTTACTTCAGATCGTATTGGTTCAGGAAGTGAAGATAATTCAAAATCTAAAGGTGGGTATGATATTTGGCGTTTTTATATGCCACCATTGGTGTTTACATTAAGTGGGAATATTACAGACGACTCTTCAAAAAAAGACTTATCAGGTGTGTTAGTCCAACTAGTTAGAAGTGATGGCTTTTCAGTTTCTTCTACTACTGATAAAAAAGGATTCTATAAATTCGATAAAGATGTCATTCTTCCTAATAGTACGTTTACTTTAACTTTTTCAAAAGTAGATTATTTTTCTAAAAAAGCTCAAGAAAGTACGGTTGGTATTGAAAGAAGTAAAGATATTGTGTTAAATGAAACATTAGTGAAAATTCCTGAAATACCAATTGAACTTCCTGAAATTTTATATGATTTAGGAAAATGGGAATTGAAGCCACAATTTAGAGACAGCTTGAATGGACTTATCAAAACACTTGAATTAAATCCAAAAATTGCGATTGAACTTAGTTCGCATACAGATTCACGTCCAATACCTATGACAAATACAGAATTATCAAGAAGAAGAGCTATGTCTGTTATTGATTATTTGATTTCTAAAGGTATTGCAGCTGATCGTTTAAAAGCGAAAGGTGCTGGTGAAACTGAACCTAAAATTTTATTAAGAGATTCATATAAAGATGGTGTTAGATTTAAAAAAGGATCAATTCTATCTGATGAATTTATTAGCTCTTTGAAAACAACTAAAGAAAAAGAAGCTGCTCATGCTTTGAATCGTCGTACAGAATTCAAAGTTATTAGTAAAAATTATGTTCCTTCAAAAAATACAAATATTGAAGCTCCAAAAGTTGAATTGATGAATAACTCCAATGAAGTAAAGCCTTCAGAAGGTGAAACTAAAATTGAAAATAAGAAAGAAGAACCTGTACAGAAAATAGAAGAACAAAAAAAACCGGAAGAACCTAAACCAGACGCTACTCCTAAAAAAGATACTAAATCAAAAAAAAGGTTCTAAAAAATAATAAGTAATTAATAAAATATCAATAATGAAAACAAAAAAACGTCTCTGAAAATAGAGATGTTTTTTTGTTTAAAGAAATTATGATTAATCAATCAAAATATAATGAACGAGGCGTTTCTGCATCAAAAGAAGATGTTCATAATGCAATAAAAAATATAGATAAAGGATTGTTTTCAAATTCATTTTGCAAAATAGTTCCTGATATTGCTGGAATGAGTGATGAATATTGTAATATCATGCATGCTGATGGCGCTGGAACTAAATCTTCTTTAGCCTATATTTATTGGAAAGAAACCGGTGATTTGTCTGTGTGGAAAGGGATTGCACAGGATGCAATCGTTATGAATCTTGATGATTTGATTTGTGTTGGAGCTTTAAATAATATTTTAATTTCTTCAACTATTGGTAGAAATAAAAAAATAATTCCAGGCGAAGTTATTTCTGCAATAATTAATGGCACTGAAGAGTTTCTTGAAGAGATGAGAAAACTTGGGATTGGCATTCATTCAACAGGTGGAGAAACTGCTGATGTTGGTGATTTGGTCAGAACAATAATTGTTGATTCTACTGTTTTCTGTCGGATGAAACGCAAAGATGTTATTGTTAATAATATTCAACATGGAGATGTAATTGTTGGCTTGTCATCTTTTGGAAAAGCGACCTATGAAAATGAGTATAATGGCGGCACTGGAAGCAATGGTTTAACTTCTGCACGACATGATATGTTTGCTAAAATGTATGCTGAAAAATATCCTGAAAGTTTTGATTCAAATATTAATTCTGAATTTATTTATTCTGGAAATTTTAAACTCGAAGATAAAATTGAAAATTTAGATGTTACAGCTGGCAAGCTTGTTTTATCTCCAACAAGAACGTATGCGCCAATTATTCGAGATGTTTTGTCAGAATTTAAAAATCAAGTGCATGGAATCATTCATTGCAGTGGTGGTGCACAAACAAAGGTTTTAAATTTTGTTGAAAATATTCATATAGTTAAAAATAATCTTTTCGAGTTGCCAATACTTTTTAAACTTTTAAAAGAACAATCAGGAACGTCTTGGGAAGAAATGTATAAAGTATTTAATATGGGACATCGTATGGAGCTTTATATACCTGAAAAAATTGCTGATGAAGTGATAAAAATTTCATCAAAATATAATGTAGATGCCAGGATTATCGGGTATTGCAGCAAATCAGAAAAAAAATCACTTACAATAAAGACTGCTCACGGAGAATTTTACTACTAGCAGATTTTATCTTATCTTTGCAAATATCAATTTTATCTTGAATTATGCTGCTTGAAAAATTAGAGGCACTGAAAAATCGTCATGAAGAAATTGCTCAGCAGTTGACTGATCCTACTGTGATGGCTGACATGAAGAAGTATGTCAAACTCAACAAAGATTATAAAGATCTCGAACCTATTGTTGATACTTATAATCAATATGTTTCATTGATCGCAAACCTTGCTTCTGCTAAGGAAATACTTGCCAATGAAAAAGATGATGAGTTTAAAAATATGGCAAAAGAGGAAATAGAAACACTTTTAATTCAAAAGGAAGCTATTGAAGAAAGAATAAAATTATTATTAATTCCTAAAGATCCTCAGGATAGTAAAAATGCTATCATGGAAATTAGAGCTGGAACCGGTGGAGATGAAGCAAGTATTTTCGCTGGTGATCTTTACCGAATGTATATCCGTTATTGCGAAACACGTAAATGGAAAATTGAAGTAGTTGATATTTCTGAAGGAACGCAAGGTGGATTCAAAGAAATTATTTTTAATATAAAAGGTGAAAATGTTTATGGCGAATTGAAATATGAATCCGGTGTTCACCGCGTCCAGCGTATTCCGCAGACTGAAACACAAGGAAGAATTCATACGTCAGCTTCTTCAGTCGTTGTGCTTCCTGAAGCAGATGAATTTGATGTTGATATAAAACAAGAAGATATTCGGAAAGACACTTTTTGTTCTTCCGGTCCTGGTGGTCAATCAGTAAATACAACCTATTCAGCAATTCGCTTAACACACGTTCCAACCGGTATTGTTGTTTCATGTCAGGATGAAAAATCTCAGATAAAAAATTATGAAAAAGCCATGAAAGTGCTTCGTTCTCGAATTTATGAAATGGAACATCAAAAATATCTGGATGAAATTGGTTCTAAACGGAAAACAATGGTTTCTACTGGCGATAGATCAGCTAAAATTCGCACCTATAATTATCCGCAAAGTCGCATGACAGATCATCGTATTGGATTAACTCTTTATAATCTTACAGCTGTTATGGATGGCGGTATTCAGGAAATTATAGATAAACTTCAAATGGCTGAAAATGCAGAGTTACTGAAGTCTGCAGTTGATATTATTAATTAAATAGAATTCAAATGAGGAAAAAAGAAATTTTCGAAAATATCAAACGGAAAAAATCTTTTTTATGTGTTGGTTTAGATACAGATATTACAAAAATTCCTAAACATTTATTGTCAACAGAAGATCCTGTTTTTGAGTTTAACAAACAGATCATTGATGCTACATTGAGCTTGGCTGTAGCATACAAACCGAATGTTGCCTTTTATGAAAGTCTTGGCGCTGATGGATGGATGTCGTTGAAAAAAACAATTGACTATCTGAATCAATTCAAAGACGACGTATTTACAATCGCTGATGCAAAAAGAGGTGATATTGGCAATACGTCTAAACTTTATGCAAAAGCATTTTTTGAAACATTAGATTTTGATGCGGTGACAGTTGCTCCATACATGGGCGAGGATTCTGTTTCACCTTTTCTTTCTTATCAGGATAAATGGGTTGTGTTGCTTGCATTAACGTCAAATAAAGGTGCTGATGATTTTCAGAATAGTGTTTTGATAAACAATAATCGTTTATTTGAAACAGTTCTGACAACAGCACAAACATGGGGAAATGATGAAAATATGATGTTTGTTGTTGGAGCTACACGAGCTGAAATGCTCACTGATGTGAGAAAAATAGTTCCTAATCATTTTTTGCTTGTCCCTGGAGTTGGCGCACAAGGCGGAAAACTTGAAGATGTTGCAACTTATGGAATAAATAAAGAATGCGGATTATTAGTGAATGCTTCACGAAATATTATTTTCGCATCTGCCGATAAAGACTTTGCTATTAAGGCAAAAGAGGAAGCAAGTAAATTGCAAAAAGATATGCAAAAAGTATTAGAAATAAATAATCTTATTTAAAATGTTGAAAATATTTTAATAATGTTTTGTATAATATTAAATATCAATTGATTAAGAGAAAAAATAACGTATATTTTACCAACAAAATAGAATTTCATTTATAAAAAGTGTAATTTTACATTCAGAATCAAATATCTGTGAGAATTACAATGGAATTAATATAATAAGAGAAAAATATTTGATGTTTATTTTATTATCAAAAAGAAATTATGATAAAAAAAATATTAGTTGCAAATAGAGGAGAAATAGCCATTAGGGTTATGCGTTCATGCAGGGAAATGGGGATTAAATCAGTGGCTGTTTATTCAGAAGCTGACCGTACATCTAAACATGTAAGTTATGCTGATGAAGCATATTTATTAGGTCCTGCACCTTCAAATGAAAGTTATCTTGTTATTGATAAAATTATTGAAGCAGCAAAAAAAACAAAAGCAGATGCCATTCATCCCGGGTATGGTTTCTTGTCTGAAAAGGCTGAATTTGCTGAAAGATGTGCCAAAGAAGGTATTATTTTTATTGGTCCGCAACCGGATGCAATGAGACGAATGGGTGATAAAATTACCGCCCGTCAAACGATGATAAAAGCTGGTGTTCCTGTGGTTCCTGGCGCAAAAGAGCGAATGACCAGTGAAAAACAGGCGCTCAGTATTTCAAAAAAAATTGGATTTCCAATCATGGTGAAAGCATCAGCCGGTGGTGGTGGTAAAGGAATGCGATTAGTTCGAGCGAAAGAAGAATTATGGGAAGCCATTACTACTGCGCAATCTGAAGCAATGTCTTCTTTTAATGATGATGCCGTTTATTTGGAAAAATATATTGAATCTCCTCATCATATAGAATTTCAGATATTAGCTGACACACATGGCAATGTTATTCATCTTTGTGAACGTGAATGCTCCATTCAACGTCGTCATCAAAAAGTAATCGAAGAAACTCCATCTCCACTCATGACTGAAAAGCTCAGAGAAGAAATGGGGAAAAAAGCTATTCAGGCTGCAAAGTCAGTAAAATATGTTGGTGCAGGTACAATTGAATTTTTAGTTGATGATAAATTAAATTATTATTTTCTTGAAATGAATACTCGCTTGCAGGTTGAACATCCAATTACTGAACAGGTTGTCGGTGTTGATATTGTTAAGGAGCAGATAAATATTGCCAACGGACTTAAATTAAGATACAGACAAAAAGATATTCAACAACGTGGGCATGCTATTGAATGCAGAATTTGCGCTGAAGATCCTGAAAATAATTTCATGCCAAGTCCAGGTATTATCAAGCATATTACAGAACCTTTAGGACTAGGTGTTCGTGTGGATAGCTATGTTTATGATGGATATGAAATTCCTATTTATTATGATCCGATGATTGCTAAATTGGTTGTTTGGGCTACTAATCGTACGTATGCAATCGAGCGAATGAAAAGGGTTTTATATGAATATAAAATTGCGGGCGTAAAAAACAATATTATTTTTCTGAAAAAGATAATGGAAGCAGCTGATTTCATTAATGGGAAATACAATACACATTTCATTGATCAGAATATTGATTTTCTGATGAAGCCAATGAAAGCAAGTAAAGTGGCTACTGAAGATATGGCAATCATTGCTGTTTATATTGATTATATTATGAATCTTGAAGAAAATTCACAGAAAACTTCAGCAGATTCACAAGCAATGAATCGTTGGAAAGAGTTTGGTAAACATAAAGGTGTTCTGCGTATCTGATAAATTTTAATTATTCATTAAAAAATAATTGTATGTCTTTAGAAATACATGTTGGAGATCGTCAGGCAGAAGTAGAACTGATAAATAAAGAAGGAAATAAGGTTCAAATTACTGTTGACGGTAAAATGTATGATGTGGATGTTGTAATGGTTGAAAATGGCGTATATTCTATCATTCATAATAATAAATCATATAATATTGAATTAGTAAAAGGTGAAACAGCGAAAAATTATAATGTAAACACATTATATAATTCAATTTCCCTTGAGATTGTTGATAGTCAGGCTAAATATATTAAAAGCCGTCAAAAAGACGATATTGACGAATCACAAGATAAAATATTTTCTCCAATGCCAGGGAAAGTTGTTAAGATACCTGTGAATAAAGGAGATCAGGTTGTAGCTGGAACGACTGTAATTATTGTTGAGGCAATGAAAATGCAAAGTGAATATAAAGTTAAACGTGATAGTATCATAAAAGATATTCTTGTGAAAGAAGGCGATACTGTTGACGGAAATCAAACTTTGATAGTTCTCGAATAAAAAGTTTTCAATTATATCCGGTCGGATTTAACGGAATTAAAAACAGTAATATTTGTTATTTGGGTTTATTAGATTTTTAATTAATAAAAAATTTAAATGAAAAAAATTTTTAATTTCAAGCAAAAGAAAGATTCAAAACAGAACGAATTAAAAAACACTAAAACAGTGAAAGAAAACGATAAAGTAAAAATTGCTGAAATTGTTGAACAGGTTAAGGAAGCGAAAGCTGTTAAACCTGTTTTAACGAATGAAGAAAAGTTCGCTGCATTTGAAGAAATTTCTAAAAAAGCTGAATTGGGTGGAGGTGTTGATCGAATTGCTAAACAACATGAAAGTGGCAAAATGACTGCTCGCGAAAGAATCAATTTATTTCTTGATAAAGGTACTTTTGTTGAGTTAGATAAGCTAGTAGTTCATCGTTGTACTGAATTCAGCATGGAAAAAAATAAAATTCCAGGTGATGGTATTGTATCAGGTTATGGAAAAGTGGATGGACGTTTAGTTTATGTTTTTGCCTATGATTTCACAGTTTTTGGCGGTTCATTGAGTCGTTCAAATGCGGATAAGATAATTAAACTTCAGAAGCTTGCAACCAGAAATGGTGCGCCAATCATTGCAATCAATGATTCCGGTGGAGCAAGAATTCAGGAAGGTGTTTCAAGTTTAGGTGGATATGCAGATATTTTTTATTTGAATACAATGTCTTCAGGTGTTATTCCTCAGTTATCAGCTATCATGGGACCATGCGCCGGTGGTGCCGTTTATTCACCTGCATTGACTGACTTTATTTTTATGGTTAAAGAAAAAAGTCACATGTTTGTTACTGGTCCAGATGTTATCAAAGCAGTGACACATGAAGATGTTACCAAAGAAGATTTAGGTGGCGCATTTACACATAATTCAAAAAGCGGTGTAACTCATTTCATGGGAGACAGCGAAGAAAATACATTGATGATGATGCGTGAACTCTTGAGTTTTCTACCTTCTAACAATATGGAAGACCCGCCAAGTAGAGCTTGCACAGATGATATTCGTCGTGAAGATGATAAATTGCAGACTCTTATTCCTGAAGATCCTAATAAACCTTATGATATAAAGGATTTGATTGAATCTGTTGTTGATGATAAATATTTCTTTGAAGTAATGCCACATTATGCACAAAATATTGTGATTGGTTATGCATGGCTGGGCGGCAGATCAGTTGGTATTATTGCTAATCAACCATCTGTATTGGCTGGAGTGCTTGATATCAATGCGTCTGTTAAAGCAGCTCGTTTTATCAGATTCTGTGATGCTTTCAATATTCCTTTGATTACATTTGAAGATGTTCCCGGATTTTTACCTGGTTCTATTCAAGAACACGGTGGCATTATCAAACATGGCGCAAAGCTTGTTTATGCATATTCAGAAGCAACAGTTCCTAAGATTACTGTTATTACCAGAAAAGCGTATGGTGGCGCTTATTGTGTTATGTCAAGTAAACATATTGGTGGAGATGTGAATTTTGCTTATCCTACTGCTGAAATCGCTGTAATGGGTTCTGATGGCGCTGTAAATATTTTATATCGTAATGTTGATGCGAAAGCAAAAGCAAAAGCATTGGATGATTATAAAACTAAGTTTGCAAATCCTTATCAGGCAGCTGAACTTGGATATATTGATGAGATCATTCTTCCAAAACAGACTCGTTTTAAATTGATTCAGGCATTGGAAATGACTCAAAATAAAACGCAGACAAATCCTCCAAAAAAACACGGAAATATTCCATTATAATATTTAAAAATATTTTTTGAATCTTTCGTTTCACTTGGGAATAAGCGTTTGTAAGACATTACTATAATGTTCCTTTTTGTAAAAATATTTTATTTATAATCTATAAATTTTATTTCAATGGCATTTATCAATGATAATTATCTGAAATTAAAAGCCGGATATTTATTCCCTGAAATCGGGCGACGTGTTAAGGAATTTACTCAATCACATCCTGATAAGAAAGTCATTCGGATGGGTATTGGCGATGTAACAAGACCTTTAACTCCTGCAGTTGTCAAGGCTTTTCACGAAGGTGTTGCAGATATGGCTGATGTCAATACTTTTAAAGGATATGGCCCTGAACAAGGATATGATTTTCTTTTGAAAGCTATTGCTGAAAATGATTATCAAAATAAAGGTATAAATATTGCTCCTGATGAAATTTTTGTTTCTGATGGTTCAAAATGTGATACAGGAAATATTCAGGAAATTTTTGGTCATCAAAATAAAATTGCTATTTGTGATCCTGTGTATCCTGTGTATATTGATACGACTGTGATGTCAGGCAAGACAGGTGTTTGCCAAGAGAATGGATATTTTGATGGTGTTGTTTACATGCCATGTGTTGAAGAAAATGGTTTTATTCCTGAATTACCAAAAACAAAAGTTGACCTTATTTATCTTTGTTTTCCTAACAATCCAACAGGTACTGTTATTTCAAGAGAAAATTTGAAAAAATGGGTTGATTATGCTTTAGAAAATAAAAGCATCATTTTATACGATGCTGCTTATGAAGCATTCATTACTGAAAAAGATATTCCTCATTCAATTTATGAAATAGAAGGCGCTCGTAAAGTAGCAATAGAATTTAGAAGCTTCTCTAAAACTGCCGGATTTACTGGTACTCGCTGTGCATTTACTGTAATTCCCAAAGAACTCGTTGCATATTCATCAGAAGGTAATACGATTCAGATTCATTCATTATGGATGCGTCGTCATACTACAAAATTCAATGGGGTGTCATATCCTGTGCAAAAGGCTGCTGCTGCTGTCTATTCAGAAGAGGGCAGGAGAGAAGTAAAAGAGGTGATTAACTTCTATATGGAAAATGCTAAAATTATTTCAGAGAATCTTTCTCAATTGGGATTTAAAGTATATGGCGGCGTGAATGCACCGTATGTGTGGGTGAAGACAAAGAACGATATGAAATCATGGGATTTCTTTGATAAACTATTGAACGAAGCAAATGTTGTTGGAACGCCCGGTTCAGGCTTTGGTCCTTCTGGTGAAGGATATTTTCGTTTTTCTGCTTTTGCTGAAAGACAAAATGTGTTAGAAGCTATGGAGCGTATAAAAAAGCTTTCATTTTAAATTATAATGGGAAGAATTCTTGCTATTGATTATGGTCAGAAAAGGTCTGGAATTGCGGTGACTGACGAATTGAAGATTATTGCCAATGGCTTGACAACTGTTCATTCCAAAGATTTAATTGCTTTTTTAAAAGAATATCTTCAAAAAGAAAATGTTGAATGTTTTGTTGTTGGTCTTCCGAAACAAATGAATGGAACAGCATCTGATTCTGAAAGATTCATTACACCTTTTATTCATAAATTAAAAAAGGAATTTCCAATTATTCCAATTCATCGCTATGATGAACGTTTTACTTCAAAGATGGCTTTTCAGACTATGATTGATGCGGGTTTGAAAAAGAAAGACAGACGAAACAAAGAGTTGGTGGACACTATCAGCGCAACATTGATTTTGCAATCATTTATGCAATCTCAATCTTCTTAAAGACGATTACAGCCCAATTGTTTTTCAATTCATGTCGTGAATAAAATAATCCGCTGAGATCAGCATGTTCACTGATGATTTTAATATCATCTTCGTAAAACCCACTGACAATAAGGATTCCATTCGTATTCAAGCAAGATGCATAATTAGGAATATACTTGGTTAAAACATTTCTGTTGATATTGGCAAGAATTACATCAAACGTTTTTTCGTTGAGTAATTCAGCATCGCCAAGCAAAACGTTGACATTGTTTGCTGCATTTCGTTCCGTGTTTTCTTTGGCATTGATAAACGACCATTCATCATTGTCAATCGCTGTTACTTGTTTTGCGCCCAGTTTAGAAGCTAATATGGCAAGCACACCAGTTCCGCAGCCCATATCAAGCACATTGAGGCCTTTCATGTCTGTTTCCATTATTGTTTCAATCATCAGCGATGTAGTCTCATGATGTGCCGTGCCAAATGACATCTTTGGCTCAATGATAATATCATAAAGAATATTATCAACTGGTTTGTGAAAAGGTGCGCGAATAAGGCATTTCCCGGCAATCAATACGGATGGATAATTTTTTTCCCATTCTTCATTCCAGTTTTTTTCTTTTATGATCTTATGATCATAAGTAATTGATGTATTCTGCGAATGAAGTTTGATAAGTCGAACAAGATTTTCTTCATGATATATTTCTGAAGGAATGTATGCCATGAAAAAATCACTTTCTTCAACAAACCCATCAAATCCTTGTTTATTAAGTTCTGCAATAAGAATTTCTCTTACTTCTGTTGCATTTATTTTAAATGTAAATTCTAAATATTCCATTGTTTATTATTAACTCGTTTATGTATCAAATAAGATTAAACAAAGTTCGACAAATTTTTATAATTCACAATTGTTTTATAAATGCAATTATTGAATTAGATACATGAATCAGAATATTGTTTTCTTGATTTTTTAAATCGAATTTATATTTTCAATCGGTATAGAAAATAAATAAAGACATGAATATGCAATACGAAAAAATATTTTATATTTTTGTTACGATTTAATAAAAGTAACACTATTATAAAACTTTAGATTTAATATTTAAGTGACAGAAGGTATAATATTATTAGCACTAACAGCTGCAACCATTGGATTTTTTCATACACTGACAGGACCAGACCATTATATCCCGTTTATTGTAATGGCAAAAGCGCGTAAATGGACAATTTCAAAAACAATTTGGGTTACAATTTTATGTGGAATCGGACATGTTGGTAGTTCTGTAGTTATTGGAATGATTGGGATTGCCACTGGAATTGCAGTTGCTAAACTTGAATTCATAGAAGGTTATAGAGGCAATGTTGCCGCTTGGTTATTTATCCTGTTTGGTTTTGTATATCTTATCTGGGGATTATGGAAAGCCTATAAAAATAAACCTCACAAACATTTTCATATCCATGATAATAATGAAATTTTTCTTCATAATCATCCGCATGAACATGTTCATAATAATTTAGTGCACCAACATTTTCATAAAAAAGAAAAGAAAAAAAATATCACTCCTTGGGTATTATTTACAGTTTTTGTTTTTGGTCCTTGCGAACCGTTAATCCCAATATTAATGTACCCTGCAGCGAAAAATAGTTTAACTGGAATGATAGTAGTTACACTCACCTTTTTCATTTGTACGATTGCCACTATGCTTACCATTGTATTAGTAACAATATCAGGAATTGAATTTTTTCCAATGCATAAAATGGAACGCTACATGCACGCTATTGCTGGCGGAACAATACTTATTTGTGGTTTAGGAATTGAATTTTTAAAATTATAAAAAAACTATTTTTTTGTTCAATAAGTAACACGATTAAAATATAAGTAACACAATAATTTAAAAAAAATGAAAAAGAAAATTACCATTCTAATATTTGTACTTTATTCTGCTTTGACATTTGCACATAATGCCGGAAGCATAAAAGGAAAAATAGTAAATAAAAAAGATGGCAAACCAATTTCATTTGCAAATATTAATATCAAATCAACGATTATTTGGACAACCAGCGATTTAAATGGGAATTATGAAATTAAAAATATTCAAATTGGAAATTATGAAGTTGTTTGCACTTCACTTGGATTTGCAAGTATTACAAAAAATATTGAAGTAAAAGAAAATGAAACTTCTGTCGTTGATTTTGTTTTGGAAGAAGCGTCTGCAAAGCTGAATGAAGTAGTGATTGAAGGAGAACGACCAATGTCTGTTTCGTCATCATCACAAATAAGAAAACTTGATTTAGAGCTACGACCATTCAGAACGTCACAGGATATGTTGCAAATGGTTCCAGGGCTTGTTATTGCTCAACATCAAGGTGGAGGAAAAGCTGAACAGATTTTTCTACGTGGTTTTGATTGCGACCATGGAACAGATGTTTCAGTCAATGTTGACGGAATGCCTGTGAATATGGTTACTCATGCACATGGACAAGGTTATGCTGACTTGCATTTTCTTATTTCCGAAACTGTTGATGAAATGAATGTTTACAAAGGTTCCTATTTTGCTCAGTTTGGTGATTTTGCAACTGCCGGTGCAATCACATTTAAAACAAAAGATATTTTAGAAAATAACATTTTCAAAATTGAAGGTGGACAATTCAATACACAAAAATATACAATGCTTTATCAGGTTGGCAATGGCGGCGCTGAACAAAATGGATATATTGCTGCTCAATACAATCATTCGGATGGACCTTTTAAAAGTCCACAAAAATTTCAACGTTTAAATATTTTTGGAAAATATTTTTTTCAATTATCAAGAAACAGTAAACTAACTTTTTCTGCAAGCAGTTTTTCATGCGGTTGGAATGCTTCGGGACAAATTCCAACAAAAGCAGTAGATAATCGAATTATCAGTCGTTTTGGAGCTATTGATTCTCTTGAAGGCGGTACAACAGGAAGACAAAATTTTAATTTATCTTACATTTTTAAAAATACAGATGGCGATGAACTTGAAATCAATTCCTTCTTGAGTTATTATAATTTTAAATTATTTTCTGATTTTACTTATTTATTATTGGATTCTTTAAACGGAGATATGATTGAACAAACCGAAAATCGTAGTGTTCATGGTTTTAATGCGATATATAAATTCAATAAAAAATATAAAAATTTATTTGTTAAAAACAGAATTGGTTGCGGTTATCGTGGCGATAATATTGATGTAGAACTTTGGCATAGCCCTGAACGCATAAGAATGAATATATTTACAAATGATTTTATCATTCAAAGAAATATAAACGTCTGGTATGAAAAAGAAATTATTTTTTCTCCGAAATTCAGAATCATTGCCGGCTTGCGACATGATTATTTTACCTTTAGTAAAGACGATCATGTAAACCAGACATTGGACAGTAATAACAATGGATTGCCTCACGGAACAGGATTTGCACAAAAATCAGTTTTTAGTCCAAAACTTAATTTGATAATTAATCCTTTGAAAAATTTTGACATTTACGCAAATTTCGGACAAGGTTTTCATTCTAATGATGCCAGAGATATTGTTCTTGGTGAAATTGTCAGCAACCTGTTAAATCAATGGAAACAGCAAGGTTTAACAAATGATCAAATTTCTACAAAATTTGAAAAATATAATTTTAATCAATCAATGGCAGGAACAGGAACTATTCCAAAAGCTAACGGCGGTGAATTAGGCATGAGAACAAAGATTTTCAATAAATTATATTTAGGATTATCAGGTTGGTATTTATTTCTGGAAAAAGAATTAGTATATAGCGGTGATGGTGGAACAACAGAATTAATCAACTCAACAGAACGATTAGGAATTGATGCTGAAGCCCGCTATTCTCTTACATCTTGGCTTTGGCTTGATGGCGATGTTTGCTGGGCAAAAGGTAAAATTGACGATTTACCAAAAGGTAAAAATTATATTCCTTTAGCGCCAATCCTCACGGCCAATGGAGGAATAAGCATTATGCATAAATCAGGAATCAATTTTTCACTTCGAGTAAGACATATCGGCAATCGTCCGGCAAATGAAGGAAACACAGCAACTGCGCTTGGTTATACTTTGCTCAATTCTTCAATTTCGTATAAATATAAAAAATTGAATTTCCGTGTAACGGTTGAAAACATTATGAATGTCAATTGGAATGAAGCGCAATTTTATACAGAAACACGTTTAAAAAATGAAAGTCATAGTTCTTCGGACATTTGTTTCACGCCAGGAAATCCTCGAAATTTTCAATTTGGAATTGAATATAAATTTTAAAAATTATTTCCTTTTCGGATATTTTTCAAGAATACTTATAACTTCTCTAACCCAAGCGCACTCGCATTTTGCAGGACATGGTCTTAATTCAGATTGTTTAATGCAATAGGTTGGACATTCTTCACCTAATGTTTTTCTTTCTATATAGATTGGTCCATCATATAAATGTTTCACTTCTTCAACTTGTAATGAAATTGTGGTTCCGCAAACATGATCAAACAATAAAAAACCAAGTTTTAGATTATCAAAATTAACTTGATAGCCAACGATTTTTGTTTCCGGATCAGAAATAAAATCTTCAACGCTTTCCCATTTTTTGCTACAAACCGGACATTGTAAACTAAAAATATTTTTATCTTCCATTACGAATCAATCTATTTTAAATAATATAATAATTCCGTTTTTTCTCCATCAAAACAAGCATACGAAAATCTTTTAATCCAGTCGCCGGTATTGATAAACCTTGATTTTTCACTTAAAACGTAATCTACAGGAATATGCCTGTGCCCAAAAACAAAATAATCAAAATGTTCATGTGTAAGCTTTTCTTTTGCAAACCGCACTAAACGTTCCTTATCGAAATGAAAAATTTCATCAACCTTTTTTTCAATATTTGCCATACGACTTTTATACGAAAAATATCCTGCAACTCTTGCACCGAAATCAGGATGAAGACGTGCAAAAAGCCAATGTGAAAAAGTATGTGAAAAAATCCGTTTTATAAATTTATACCCATGATCTGCAGGTCCTAAACCATCACCGTGACCAATAAAGAACTTTTTATTATTGATAATTCTGATAATTGACGTTCTATGAATTATAACGTTTAATTCTTTAACAAAATAATCAAACAGCCACATGTCATGATTGCCGGTAAAAAAATGCACTTTTATTCCTGAATCAGTTAATTCAGCGAGTTTTCCAAGCAAACGAATATATCCTTTAGGCACCACCGTTTTATATTCAAACCAAAAATCAAAAATATCTCCAAGTAAAAAAATCTCTTCTGCATCAATTTTAATCATATCAAGCCATGCAACCAACATTTTTTCTCGCTTCAAACTGCTTTCAAAATCAGGTATTCCGAGATGAGCATCTGAAACAAAGTAGATTTTTTTTTCGTTTTGCAATTGTGTATTTTGCATTAAAAAACAAATTTTTATTGTTGAGTAATACGTGAATTAAGCGCTTTCACTCCGATCAATTTATCATATGATGTTCCTTGTTCACGATGATAAATATAAATAAAATAATCATTCTCAGTTTCATAATGATTTCCTTCGATAAATGTTTCATCGCCTTTGCTTTTGCCATTTTCAAGAAAAACATATTGATAATTATAATATCCTTGTTTTAAATAAAGAACCAACTCGTAAGCATTTGTATTAAAATTATAAACCATTTTCGATTGGTTTGAAAAATCCCAATTCACCAATGCACCCAACACATACAAAGAACCATCAACCAACGGATTTTTATAAGGTAATGTAAAATGAACATACACATATTCTGATTCAATGTCGCTGCTTCTTACAATATTATCTTCAGATTTAATAATATATTTTCCATTGATATCATGGTCTGTTAAATATGTTTTGACAGATCGGTTTATATCAGGATAAAGATAAACATGCGTAAATTTAGAATTATTATCTGATTGAATTTTCATCACTCGTTCAGTTCTTGTTCGTAATGTTTTTATATCAAACCGCCTAAATTCATTACCACCATTCATCACATTTTCCCGTTGAAAATCATACACCAACATATTATTCTGAACCATTCTCGGTTTTAGATCTTTCAATGTATTATCCCAACGACCATTTTGCTGAATTATTACTTTCAAATCATTGTAAGGATTTGGAATATCATAACCTGCATAATTAATTGTAAAATCAATTTGTTGTTTATAATCCATATCTTCAACATAGGTAGGACGCTTCAATTGCCCATTCACACTCACTTTTTCATCAAGCACCATAAATCGTTTGGTTAAAACGATGTCATTATTATTTCCTTCAACAAACACTTTCAAAATATAATTTCCTGATTCAACAATTTTCATGTTTTCCGTTGGGAATAATAAATTATAATGTGTGTACTTTTGAATTGTATTCAATGACATGCTGTAGTCTGTGATGTAATCTTCATCAAAACCTTTTTCAAACTGGTAAGGCAAAATATCCGATGGTTGCCAATAAGCATCACAATGAACAAAAGAAAATTTGTAGTTTTTTGCATCTCCATCAAAATCGTCAAAAGACAATTTTAATTGTTCATCCGAATTCAAATTTATTAATGGAACTGACAATTCAAATTCCGGTTTATTTAATGTAACTGTATGAATATTTTTTTTGAAAATAAAATCTTTATACATGTCATGCGCTTCTTGGTAATACTCAATAGAAGCAGATTTATTTAAACTATCTGATTCATTTCTGTTTTGGGAAACAGCAGAAAAAAAAGTAAAAAAACAAACTAAAAAAAAACTTATAGAAAAATAATTCTTCATGGAGGTTTCTTTATTCATCAAATAAATCAAACTATTCATCAGCCGGCAACACTGATTTTCCTTAACATATCTTCGTTTAACACTCTTATTTGTTTTCCTTCAATCTTAATAATTTGATCTTTTCTGAATTCGGATAAAATGCGGATGACGTTTTCTGTAGTCATATCAATCAATTCAGCGATTTCTTTTCGTGATAATGGCAATTCAAAATGATTGCTTTTATAAACATTTTGTGAAAAATACAATAAAATATAAGCAATCCGACCTCTCAATAATTTGCCGTTTAGTTCAAATCTTGTATTAATAACATGTTCTGTTATTTTACTGATATTTTCAATCAAAGCCATGCCAAACTTGCTATTCAAAAGAACAAGTTTTTTTATTGCTTTAATATCAAACACGCAAAACACAGAATCTTCAATGGCTGCAATGGAATACTGATAATGTGTTTGTGAAAAAGTTGAAAGCAATCCAATAAAATCAAATGGTTTGGCAATACTAATGATATGTTCTTTGTCTGATTTATCAACTTTATAAAGTTTAACCAATCCATTTTTTAAATGATAAAATGAATTAATTTCATCACCTTCATGACAAATGATTTCGCCTTTTTTATATTTAATTTCTGTTTTAACATCATCCATTAAGTGTATTTCATCTGGTGTCAAACTATCAAATAAAATAGATTTGAAAAAACATTGCCCTGGAAATGTAGGATTGTGAAATTCCATATAATTAAATAATTATTTTATGGTTCTATGATATTTATCATATTCAAAAACTTGAATACGTTTTTATTATAGCTTTAATTTGCTAAATAAAAACACTGTAAATATAAAGAAAAAAACAGTAAATGAAAAAAATTCTGATTCTTGGAGCAGGAACCGCCGGAACAATCATGGCAAACAAACTGCGTAAAACACTTGACAGGTTACAATGGGAAATTACTATTGTTGACAAAGAAAAACAACATTTTTATCAACCTGGATTTTTGTTTATTCCTTTTGGAATTTATACTCGGAATGATGTGATCAAACCAAAAAGTAATTTTTTCCCAGTTGGCGTGAATGTTATTTATTCTGAAATAGATAAAATTGAAACCGCTAAAAACAGCGTAATACTTAAAGAAGGGAAAATCCTCAATTATGATTTTTTAATTATTGCATCTGGAACAAATGTTCATCCGGAAGAAACACTAGGCTTGAAAGGTGAATTATGGAATAAAAATATTTTTGAATTTTATACACTCGATGGTGCGCTTGCTTTGCGCGAATATTTTAAAACTTTTACTGGTGGAAGATTGGTGATGAGTATTGTTGAACTGCCTTTCAAATGCCCTGTTGCGCCCCTTGAATTTGTTTTTCTTGCAGATGAATATTTTACAAAAATAGGCATTCGAAATAAAGTTGAAATCATTTATACTACGCCACTTTCAGGCGCTTTCACCAAACCAAGAGCAAGCAAAATGCTTGGTGACTTATTAAAAGAAAAAAACATTCAAGTAATACCTGATTTTTATATTGAAAAGATTGATAACAAAGAAAAAAAACTTGTCAGTTATGATGGACATGAAGTTCCTTTTGATGTATTGACGATAGTTCCGCTGAATAAAGGCGACGAAATGATTGCTCGCAGTGGTCTTGGTGATGATTTGAATTTTGTTCCAACCAATAAATATACTTTGCAAGCAGAAGGTTATGAAAACATTTTTGTATTAGGTGATGCTTCAAATATTCCTACTTCAAAAGCCGGCTCTGTTGCTCACTTTGCTGCTGATGTACTATTTGAAAATTTAATCAGTGCAATTGAAAACCGTCCATTGCTTGCAAAATTTGATGGTCATGCGAATTGCTACATTGAAACCGGTTTCGGAAAAGGTTCTCTCATTGATTTTAATTATGAAACAGAACCGCTTCCCGGAACGTTCCCATTACCGGGCATTGGACCATTTCATTTGTTGATGAATACCAAATTAAATCATTATGGAAAAGTTCTGTTTAGATGGATTTACTGGCATATATTGTTAAAAGGAAAAGAACTGCCTATTGAATCTGAAATGTCAATGGCTGGTAAAAAAATCTAACAATACTTTAGCAATATGGAAAATAATATCGAAATACAAAATCAGATAAATGAACTCACTCAAAAGGTTGATCTTTTGCTGCAATACGTGACTGAACAACGTTTGAAAAGCGAAGTGATTGATGATTTTATTGCTGATGCAGCCATTGTTGGGAAAGATGTTTTTCGTTCAACCGTTGAAGAGCTTGATAAACAAGGCTGCGACATGGATCCCGAAGAATTGAAATATCTTGCTTTCAAACTCATGAAAAATCTCAAGAATTTTTCAAAGATGATTGAACTATTTGAATCTACTGTTGATTTTCTTCATGATGTAAGTCCTGTTATTAATGAAGTTGGCGTTGATGTGATCAAAAAAATGAACACGTTTGAGCAAAAAGGATATTTTGATTATCTAAAACAAATCATGCAATTGATGAGCCAAATGCAAAAGCAATTTACAGTGGATGACATTAAAAATCTATCATCAAATACTGAAACTATTTTTTCTATTTTCAAAAAATTTACAGACAAAGAATTTCTCAATTCAATCAATCATACGGCAACTGTTCTTTCTACAGTAAAGATTGATGACACGTTAGACAACAAATCTTATTTCAAACTTATGAAAGAAATGAATTCGCCGGAAGTTCGAAAATCATTTTCATTTTTATTACGAATAATTAAAGAAATTAATAAACCAATTTAAATCTAATAAACCCAATAAACATGGCAACAACAACAATCGCAGGAAAAGAAATCAATGTCAATGACGAAGGTTATTTAACAGACCCAACACAATGGACAAAAGAAATTGCTATCGAAATAGCCAATGAAGAAGGCATCACGCTCACGGATAAACATTTTGAATTGATTGAATACTTACGAAATCAACATCTCAGCGGTGTTCAATTAACTATTCGTAAAGTCGGCACTTCTGGAATTGTTGATATTAAAGGGTTTTACGAATTATTTCCCGGTGGTCCATTGAAAAAAGGTTCACGCATTGCAGGAATACCAAAACCTGTAAGTTGTATTTAAACATTGGTCATAAGTCAATAGTCATTGGTAATTAATAATTATTAATTAGTAATTAAAAAAAATATGGAAAATAAAAAAGTTCAAAATCCTTTAAAAAAGGTATTAATCATTTGCTCCAAAGGAAATCTTGAAGATGTATATGCAGCTCTTGTTATGGCGAATGGCGCTGTAATGGAAGGCATTGAAGCTAAACTGTTCTTCACATTTTTCGGTTTAGATGCAATCACAAAGAAAAAAATGAACAACCTACGTACTGCCACTGTGGGCAATCCGGCAATGACAATGCCCGGAGGCATTCCTTTTCCAACAATTCTTGGCATATTACCTGGTGTAGAAGCAGGTGTTTCCATTATGATGAAAAAAGAAATGGAAAAATTAGACATCCCTCCTGTTGGCGAATTCCTTGATATGATTACTGCTGGTGGTGGTGAAATCTTCGCTTGCAAGCTTGCTGCTGATATGTTTAAATTGAAAAAAGAAGATCTCAGTGAACATGTGAAAGATATCATAACAGTTGGCGATCTTTATGCATTAGCTGCAGGAGAAGGTGTTCAGATTATTTTCACCTAAACTTAAAATGTTTTTTAAGCTATTTCGCTGTTTTTTTTCTGTTGAAAAATATTAGTAAAATACCACACATGATAAAAGGAATACTAAGTAATTGTCCCATATCCATTGGTAGTTTCGATTCAAAATCAACTTGAACTTCTTTGAAAAATTCAAGAAAGAAACGGGCTGAAAATAGAAGGATAAGAAACAAACCGAACATAAAATAATTGTTAATGTTTTTTCCTTTCTTTAAATAAATAGAATAAAGAATAATAAAAATAGCAATGTATGCAAGGGCTTCATATATCTGTGTTGGATGGCGAGGTACCAAAGGAAGATGAGTAAGATCAGTATCTCTGAAAAATAAAAATCCCCAAGCTGCTTCAGTTGGTTTACCTACAATTTCGGAGTTCATTAAGTTGCCTAAACGAACGCAAGCGCCTGCCAATGGAACAGTGATCGTGACACGAGCCAGCAAGAATCCGAGATTATATTCTTTGTATTTTCTTGAAAAAATAAAAATTGCAAGCGGAATACCTATTGCTGCTCCATGACTTGCCAGTCCACCTTCCCAAACTTTTAAAATTTTCAAAGGATTTGCCAGATAATATTCCGGTTCGTAAAAGAGACAATGCCCCAAACGTGCGCCAATCAAGGTCCCAAGAAATCCATAAACAGTAAGTTTGTCGAGCACGTCTATCGGAATATTTTCTTTGTTAAACATTTTGGAAATAAAATAATAGCACAAGAAAAATCCGGTGGCAAATAATAATCCATACCATCTGATTTCAAGATTCAGAAATGGTATTCTGAATATTTCAGGACTGACATTCCAATTAATAGCTGTTAAAATCATGATTTTAAATATTTTTTATTGTAATTTTTCTTGCAATGATTTTGCAGTATATGATCTTTTGCATTTTATTAAATCTTCCGGAGAGCCTTCAAATACAAGTTCTCCGCCATTATCACCACCATCAGGACCAAGGTCAATAATCCAATCGGCACATTTTATTATATCCAAATTGTGTTCAATAATTATAAGCGAATGACCATTTTCTATAAGCGCACAAAATGCTTTATATAATTTTTGAATATCATGAAAATGCAGACCAGTTGATGGTTCGTCAAAGATAAACATTGTTGATTTTTCACTGCTTCCTTTTGAAAGAAAACTTGCCAGTTTAATGCGTTGAGCTTCACCGCCGCTTAATGTGCTTGAAGGTTGTCCGAGTTCAACATATCCCATACCAACATCCTGCAAAGGTTGAAGTTTAGTAATGATTCTTTTGATAGAAGGATCTTTCTCATTTACTGCTGAAAAGAAATCGATTGCCTGATCAACAGTCATGTGTAGCAGTTCATGAATATCTTTATGATTAAATTTGATGTCAAGAATTTCATCTTTAAATCTTTTTCCTCCACAACTTTCACACACAAGCTGAACATCTGCCATGAATTGCATGGAGACATGAATGATTCCTTCGCCTTCACATTCTTCGCAACGACCGCCGGGAATGTTAAAAGAAAAATGACCTGTTTTATAATTTCTTGTTTTTGCAAGTGGTTGATTGGCGTACAATGCACGGATGTCATCATATGCTTTGATATATGTCGCAGGATTTGAACGAGTAGATCTGCCGATAGGATTTTGGTCAACAAATTCTATTTGCTGAATTTTAGTAATATCTCCTTCAATCTTTTTATGTAAGCCTGGCTTGTCAGCAACAGATTCAAGAATTCTTTTTAATCCTGTATAAAATGTTTTCGTGACAAGCGTTGATTTTCCTGAACCGCTGACGCCTGTTACAACTGTCATTACTTTAAGCGGAAACGTAACATTGATTCCTTTTAAATTATTTTCAACAGCTCCTTTTAGTTGAATGTTGTATTTCCACGTTCTTCTTTTTGTAGGAACAGCAATAACTTTTTCTTTATTCAAGTATTGAGCAGTGAGGCTTTCCTTGCAATTCATTAAGTCATTAAATTTTCCGGAGAATACTAATTCTCCGCCATTCAAGCCGGCTTCAGGTCCAATGTCAATGATATGATCAGCTGCACGCATGATTGTTTCATCATGTTCCACAACAATCACCGTATTTCCTAAATCACGGAGTTTGCATAAAACAGTTAACAATCGGTTGATGTCTTTTGAATGTAAGCCAATTGAAGGCTCATCAAGAATATACATAGAACCAATCAGATTGCTGCCTAATGAATTTGCCAGGCTTATTCTTTGTGATTCGCCACCGGAAAGGGTAGAAGAGAGGCGATTCAATGTTAGATAACCTAACCCAACATCATCCAAATATTGTAAACGAGTTTTTATTTCTGTTAAAACACGTTCAGAAATTTTTTTATCAGATTCAGATAATTCAAGGTTATGAAAGAATTGTAAATTATTTTTAACTGGCGTAAGAACTATTTCCTGAATTGATTTTCCACCAATTTTAACATAGCTTGCATCTTTTCTTAAACGTGTTCCTTGGCAATCGGGGCAAACGGTTTTTCCTCTGTAACGTGCCAACATTACTCTGTATTGAATCTTATAAGTTTGAGTTTCCACCCATTTAAAAAAACTATAAATACCTTCTACTTTATCATTCCCATACCAAAGCAATTTTTTTTGATCTGGTGTTAATTCCATATATGGTTTATGAACCGGAAAATTAAATTTATGAGCTTGTTTAATAAATTCATCTTTGCATTCACTCATCTTTTCACCTCGCCAGCAAAGCACTGCGTCTTCGTAAACAGAAAGTGTTTTATCAGGAATCACATTATCTTCGTCAATACCAATCACACTTCCGAAACCTTCGCATGTTTTGCAAGCGCCGTAAGGATTGTTAAAGCTGAAAAAGTTTTCAGATGGTTTTATAAAACTAATTCCATCCAGTTCAAATTTATTTGAGAAATCATAAACTTCTTTAACATTATCATATGAAATTTCTACCTGACATGTCCCGTTTCCCTCAAGAAACGCTGAATGCACAGAATCTGCCAAACGATTGATTAGTTGTGAATCATTATTTTTAATTAATCTGTCAATGACGATAAATAGTTTTTCATTTTTAGGCGGAATTGATTTTCCATTAATAATATTTTCAATGTCTTCAAGCTTATTATTAATGAGAATTCTTATAAAACCCTGTTGTAACAGGATATTCAACTGATTTTTTAAAGAAATATCTTTCTTCTCAATCAATGGAACATATATAAGTACTTTGGTATTATCCTTTAATGACAAAATAAAATCTACGACATCTGTTACAGAATGCCGTTTAACAACGTTTCCAGAAGCTGGCGAATAGGTGATTCCAATTCGTGCATAAAGCAATTTTAAGTATTCGTAAATTTCTGTTGATGTTCCTACTGTTGAACGAGGGTTCCTGTTGTTCACTCTTTGTTCAATGGCGATAGCAGGAGCAATGCCTTCAATCATATCAACATCAGGTTTGTCAATCTTGCCTAAAAATTGTCGGGCATATGAACTGAGACTTTCAATATATCTTCTTTGACCTTCTGCATAAAGCGTATCAAAAGCGAGAGAAGATTTTCCAGAACCAGATAAACCGGTGATGACAATAAGTTTATTTTTAGGAATTGCAACGCTGATATTTTTCAGGTTGTGCAGCCTTGCGCCTTTGATAATAATATATTTTCTGTAATCTAAATCTCGGAATTCTTTTTCAGCCATAAACTTTTCCCTATTCTAAAAAGAAAGTGCAAAGTTAAGAGTTTTTATTGTTTGATGATCAATAGAAAAAAGCAATCTTAAGGAACAATAAGACGTCTTCCTTTTTTTAAAATTGTTTTTGTAGTAATTTTATTTAATGTACATATTGTTTGTACAGTTGTATGATTCTTTTTTGCTATTGAATAAAGGGAATCACCTTGTTTAATAATGTAAACACCGGATGATTTTTTAGTAGAATATTTTTTATTGTTAATTTTATTCTTTTGAACAAAAACCTTATTTGTATCTTTTATAGAATCATTATTATTTAAGAATGGTGAGTTTCCATTTTTGAAATAGCTTTTGAAAGGTATATCTGCAAGCAAAGCGTGATTGTCATAATCAATAAAGGAAAGTGGATCAAATGAACGATCATGATATCGTGTTTCAAAATGAAGATGCGGACTGGTTGCTCGACCAGTCATGCCGCCTAATCCAATCAATTCTCCGGCTTTGACATGTTGATTCACTTTTACAAGAATTTTAGATAAATGTGCATACCAGGTTTCTAGTCCATTCGGATGTCTAATAATAACCATATTTCCATACCCACGATTATGATATTGTGCATATCTGACTTTGCCGTCAAATGCAGCAATCACGCTGTCGCCCATTTTCAAACCAATGTCCAAACCATCGTGATGATTCTCAAAACCTCTGTAAAGCTTACCAATTCGAGGCATTACAAATTGATTCGCTTCAATGGTTGTAATATCAAAGTAAAAGTTTTCTGAAGGTTTTCCTCGTTCATTCAGATACCCAAAAATATCTTTATTTTCCCAATTCTTATTGTATTCTTCAATGGAATCTTTTGGTTCAGACAATTCGTCAAGAAAGAACCAACGGTTATTTGAGAATAAAACAACTTTTTTATTATTGTGCTCAATAGTGTCTATTGGGAAATAATTTTTTTGACCAAGAACAGATTTTGTAAAGAGCAAGAGAAAAAATATGAAATAAGACTTATTTAAAATGAGCATAATGTATTTGTTATAATGCAAAATAAAAGAATTAGTTTTTAATAGTTGAAAATGATAGACAATGTTTGAAACGAAAAGTTTTAAAGAATATTAAAAAAGTGAAATTATAATTTTTATTTTTTCAGAAGATCACGAATTTCTGTTAATAGAACTTCTTCTTTTGATGGTTTTGGTGATTCAACTGATTTTGATTCTTCTTTTTTCTTCAAAGAATTCATGCCTTTTACCATCATAAATACACAAAAAGCAACAATAATAAAATCAATTATTGCCTGAATGAATTTACCAATATTTAAAGTAACAATTTTAGCAACATCATGCCCAGCAGCATCATGAATAGTGCGACTCATATTAATGGTAATGTCTGAAAAATTTGCATTACTCAATAAAAATCCAATCGGTGGCATGATAACATCTGCAACCATTGATGTGACAATTTTTTGAAAAGCAGCGCCAATGATAATACCAACAGCAAGGTCAATCACATTGCCTCGCATGGCAAATTCTTTGAATTCTTTAACTATTTTCATTTGATGTAATATTTGATTAAAATATAAAAATAATACATTTTTTATGAAAAAAAAAGAGCAGTAAAATTTTACTGCTCTTTTAAATTAATATTCAATTATTATTTTGAACCTTTAATAGATGCTTGTGCAGCTGCTAAACGTGCAATTGGCACACGGAATGGAGAACAACTAACATAGTTCAATCCTGCTTTGAAACAGAATTCAACTGAAGCTGGATCACCACCTTGTTCACCGCAAATACCTACTTTTAGAGCTTTACGAGTAGCACGACCTTTTTCAACAGACATAGTAATTAATTGACCAACGCCATCTTGATCTATAGTCTGGAATGGGTCAGCAGCTAATATTTTGTTGTCTAAATAATCGTTCATAAATCCACCGGTATCATCACGGCTAAAACCAAATGTCATCTGAGTTAAATCGTTTGTACCAAATGAGAAGAATTCAGCGGTTTTCGCCATACGGTCTGACAATAAACAAGCACGTGGAATTTCAATCATCGTACCATATTTGTACTCGATTTCTTTCACGCCAAATTTAGCGCAAACTTCAGCATATACTTTGTCTGTGATTTTTTTTGTAAATTCAATTTCTGCAACATCACATGTTACTGGAACCATGATTTCTGGATGTGGATCTTTGCCTTCTTTTTTTAATTCAGCAGTAGCTTCGAAAATAGCTCTGATCTGCATTTCAGAAACTTCAGGATAGGTTACACCTAAACGAACGCCACGGTGACCCATCATCGGGTTGCTTTCATGTAAACCTTCGCCACGTTTAGCAATAGCTTGAGGAGTAATACCTAATGCTTTAGCTAATTCAGCTTGTTTTTCTGGGCTTTGAGGAACGAATTCATGCAAAGGCGGATCTAACAAACGGAATGTAACAGGAAGACCATTCATTGCAACTAATGTAGCTTTGATATCTTTTTTAACAAATACTGATAAATCATTCAAAGCGCTGACACGTTCAGCAACACCGTCACTTAAAATCATTTTACGTAATAAGAATAATGGTTCATCTGAACCTTCACCATAGAACATGTGTTCAGTACGGAATAAACCGATACCTTCTGCACCATATTCACGAGCTATTTTCGCATCTTGTGGAGTTTCAGCATTTGTGCGAACGCCCATTGTGCGGAATTTATCAACAAGAACCATAAAGTCTTTGAATAATGGATTTTCTGAAGCATCCATTAATTGTAAAGCACCTGGGTAAACATTACCTTTTGTACCATTGAGAGTAACTTCATCACCTTCTTTTAATACGACGTCTGAACCTTCAATTTTTGCAATTTTTTTCTCTGCATCAACATGAAGTTTACCTGCACCTACAATACAACATTTTCCCCAACCACGAGCAACAAGAGCAGCGTGTGAAGTCATACCACCACGAGCAGTAAGAATACCTTCAGCGGCACGCATACCTTCAACATCTTCAGGATTTGTTTCTTCGCGAAGAAGGATGACTTTTTCGCCTTTACGGAACCAAGCCACAGCATCTTCAGCTGTGAAAACTAATTTTCCAACAGCAGCGCCAGGACCAGCTGGTAAGCCTTTAACTAAAATAGAAGCGCCTTTTTCAACTTTTGGATCGCAAATAGGGTGAAGTAGTTCGTCTAACTGAACTGGGTCAACACGCATTACAGCTTTCTTTTCGTCAATTAAACCTTCTTTCAACATATCCATAGCCATGTTCAATGCAGCAGTACCAGTACGTTTACCAGCACGACATTGCAACATGTATAATTTACCTTCCTGAACTGTAAATTCAATATCAAGCATATCTTTGAATGCCTTTTCCAGATTAAGACGAATAGCATCCAATTCTTTATAAATTGCTGGATAAGCTTCTTGCATACTATGTAAATGTCTGTTTTGATCATTTTTAGTATCATCATTTAATGGACTTGGAGTACGGATACCTGCAACAACGTCTTCACCTTGTGCATTAACCAACCATTCACCATAGAATAAGTTTTCGCCAGTTGCAGGGTTACGTGTGAAAGCAACGCCTGTAGCTGATGAATCACCCATGTTGCCAAATACCATTGCCTGAACATTAACAGCAGTTCCCCATTCATCAGGAATACCTTCAATGCGACGATAAGAAACAGCTTTTTTACCATTCCAGCTTTTGAACACAGCCTTGATACCACCAATAACTTGTTCTCTTGCATCATCAGGAAATTCAACGCCAATTGATTTTTTAACTTGTTTTTTGAAATCTTCTGCTAATGTTTTTAATTCGTCAGCAGTGATGTCTGTATCAGATTTATAACCTTGTTTATGTTTGAAATTTTCTAACATTTCTTCTAATATCTTACGGATACCTTTACCTTCAGCAGGGTCGAGTCCTTCAGCTTTTTCCATAACAACGTCAGCATACATCATGATTAGACGACGATAAGAATCCCATACAAAACGAGGATTGTTAGTTTTTTTGATTAAACCAGGAATTGTAGCAGAACATAAACCAACGTTTAGAACTGTATCCATCATGCCAGGCATAGATGAACGAGCGCCAGAACGGCAAGAAACTAATAATGGGTTTTCTGCATCACCATATTTTAATCCCATAGCATCTTCTACTTTTTTCATTGAATCCCAAACTTCAGGGATCAATTCTGCAGGAAGTTCGCAGTTGTTTTCATAATACTCAGTACATACATCAGTTGTAACAGTAAATCCAGCAGGAACAGGTAAGCCTAACAAACACATTTCTGCAAGATTTGCGC
>Ga0209697_10000251_pt1 | contig 86980 bp, 75 predicted proteins | sample AliMusrvi5mmetaG_FD_184115 | JGI IMG/M metagenome (GOLD analysis project Ga0209697, IMG submission 184115) | Freshwater lake bacterial and archeal communities from Alinen Mustajarvi, Finland, to study Microbial Dark Matter (Phase II) - Alinen... | ecosystem: Environmental > Aquatic > Freshwater...
TAAAATGTACGTATAAATGTAATACGTGCACGCGAAAAAGGCAAGAAAAAAGCACGGTTTTTCAACTAAACCATGCTTATGGGGTTGTTTTTTTGGCTTAAAGTGTGTGCTTTATCCGATTTTCAGGATTATAACAGCGGGTCGCAGCCCAACCTGCTCGAAGCACGCGGCGAGCAGCACTGTAGTGTCCATGCAGGTGCCGAGCTTGCGGTTAAGCAAGTGTTCCGGGGTTCTGATCTTCTGGCCAGTCTTTTCGAAACTCGCCGGAGGATTGATGTAGCTGATTTTTTGACGCACCGTCGCGAAGTAGATCGCAGCAACCTGGGTGTACGCGCGGCGCGGGTCGCCGCTCTGGTACCCCGACAGCGAACCGTCCTGTGTCTTCTCCAACAGCAGCTTCGACGCCTCGGCCAGGATGCGTTCCACGGCGGGGTCATTGGGAAGTACGTGCGCGGCGATGATCTCCGGCAGTGATGAGACACCGTACCACTCGTTGTAGGCGAGCACAGCAAGGGGAAGTGGCTTTCGTGCAGGTGTAAACCCGTCGGCGGCGACCTCAATCCACAGGTGCCCCTCCTCGCGCTCGGACTGTTTGCGAAGGGGTTCACGGAGAAGTGTGAGGGCGAGGTCCGAAAAGGCGTAGTTCGCTCCGGGGGCAATCGCTTCCATGCTCAGAGTCTTCTCTACGAAAACGGGTGGGTCGCTCCATAGACGAACAACTAGGTGGGTAGCATTCTTGTCCGAAAAATTCGTTACAGCTAGCTCCCGAAGCAGTGGAACTGCGTTTTGCTGCATCGCGAAGTTTACAAACGGTGTGTATTCTGCTCTAACGGAAAATGGGGACTCCGCGTGCGACTGTTGAGATAATTCAACCATTGCGGCTCCATAACCATACAAATAGAGCAATGCACCCAGCTATTTAATGCATTGCATTTCTATCGTTTTTTGTCATAACTAGCGAGTAGACGAAAGCTGGAATCGTGTAGATCTCAACTAGAAACGATTTGGGTACGAGAGTATTAACCATCATAGTCCATTTATTCCAAAATATGGTAACCTGAAATTCAAATAACGGATAGAAAATTGTTCCTGATCTTTTAGTCTTAGATGCTCACTGTGTGCCCGTAAAAACCATGTTTCTTTTTTACCTCCGAAACAGATCCCCTTTTTCGGGATGAAGCTGTAGAATGGCACCCGACAATTTGTACTCTCTCCTGCTATCACGAGCTGCCTGGACGAGGAAAGGCTCTCCATCCATTTCAAACCCAACCATGTATAACTTCGAAAACCAAAAAATTCCCTTGCTTCTTCCGGTGTCGGACAGCGTTCAGCTGCGGCCCTGGTTTACCACCGCTATCCTTGATGCAGGCCTGCAACTGATACGGGATAAAAAGATTACCGGCTTTACCTCTATCCGCAATGCGGTAGGGGCGCTGCTTGGCAAGAAGGCGACCGTCACTCTGCAATTTGCCAAAAGCAGCACCTTGCATCAAGGGTTTTTCATAGACACCAGACATTGCGGGCTCTGCCGTCTCAAGACCGATGAAAAAGGCTGTGCGCACATGGCCGCTCTGGCTATCCTCAGCCTCATTGTCCCGCCCGGACAAACCAAGGCAATTCCCATGCCGCTGGCCTTTACCGGGAGCAATTGGCAGAAGATCGGCAATTTTCTCCATGAATGGTTGAATCGTGCGCAATATACGGTGCAGCGTACTGCCGACGAAGATTTTTCCTTTCTGCGGATAACTCCTGGGGAAGGGCTTGTCCAGGTGACCATTCCGAATTCCTGGCTCGACCAGGGAGAGCTGTTGCTTCGCCGTCAGCCTCCGAATTCCGGCAAGGAAACAGCGGAAAGCGATGGTGCTCTGCTCAACAACCAGTTGCGGCTCCGGGTCATGAGCGAAAACGAACGTGCCCTTGAAGCGGTCGGCAACAGCAGCATCGGCTGGCAAAAGGATACCTCTTTCTGGATCTGGCTGGCGCGGATGCTATACCTTCTTCACGGCGATCAACTTCCGGAATTTTGCCGAGATCCGGTAACTTCTCGTTTTGGCTTACGGATCGGCAGCGAGCAGGAGGCGGGTGCCTTGACCCTGATCCCGCCCCGGGACAAGGTCTGGGAGGTGGTGCGAACCATCCCTTTTGGTTCGGAGATGGCAACAATTCTGCCGGCCGCCAAGGAGTGCTGCCGGGTCTTTTTTAACAGCGAGGATGTGCTTGAGGTCATTCCCTCCCTGGCCCTGACGGACGGCAGAATCCTTCCCCGCCACGACTTGGCCGATAACCGTTTTTCCTCGGCCTATTATCTTGAGGGCGAAGGCTTTCTGCCGACGATTCGTACTCCTGCCGAGGCGACAATCAACAACCCTTCCACCGGGGCGGCATCCCTGCCTCTTCTTGGTTTTTTGCAGAATGAAAAAACCCGGAACGCACCCTTCACCGTACAAGCCAATGATATTCGGGCATTTCTCGATGCTAATCAACAGTCGTTGCGGCATCCGGACAATAGCGTTGCCCCGGAAATCCTCCATCTGCACATCCGCGAATTCCCCGATCGGCTGATCATCGACTCTTTTGAAGAACACGACGACTGGTGCTATCTTTCCTGTCATTACGGACTCGGCAACACCAGTATCACCTTGGAGGATATCGCTGCCGCGAGAGTAAAAAAACTGACCTATCTGCCGGGTAAAGAATGGCTGCAGCTTGAGGAAACGGCACTGGCCTGGTTTCATAACCTGCCGGAAAACCGTTTTTCTGCCGACGGTTCCGGCAAAATCCGCCTCAGTTATCGGGAGATTCTCGCCCTTGCGGCGGTCATGCCCGAGGTGCAAATCAACGTCAGCCAAGGGCCTCCTCGCCAACAACTGGCTGGTTTGCTGGATACCGCCTGCTGGGCTGACGACACAACACTGGCGCACGCCCCGGACCATCTCCGTTCATACCAACGCAACGGTCTCGCCTGGCTGAATCGCCTGGTGAAACTGGGGATAGGCGGGCTTCTCGCCGACGATATGGGGCTCGGCAAGACCCATCAGGGCCTGGCGCTGCTGCAGATGGCGGTACGAGAGGGCCGGAAAGGGTTGCTGCTGGTGGTCTGCCCGGCCTCGGTGGTCCTCAACTGGGCCGAAAAAATCGACGGTTATTACCAGGGCCTTGACTATGCGGTATATTATGGGCCGCAGCGGGATCTCGGCAAGGCCCGGGAGCGGCGGTTGATCCTCACCACCTATGGCATTGTCAGGCAGGATCTGGAGCAGCTTCGCCTGTGCGACTTCGACGTCATCCTCCTTGACGAGATTCAGAATCTCAAAAACCGCACAACCGCCATACACCAGGCGGTGGCGGCGCTGAACGGTAGGGTGAAGATCGGCCTGACCGGCACACCCATCGAAAACTCCCTGCAGGATCTCAGGTCCCTCTTTGATATCTGTCTCCCCGGGCTGTTGGGCAGTGAACGGGAATTTCAGCGGAACTATGTTCAGCCGATAACCGAGGCCGGCAACACGGAGGTGCGCAACCGGCTCGGCCGTCTCATCCACCCCTTTATTCTCCGTAGAAGCAGAGGCCAAGTGCTGACGGAATTGCCGGAAATCATTGAGGACAATCGGATATGCGAGCTCTCTGACGACCAGATCAGCCTCTACCGGGACGTCCTTAAGGGGCACGAACAGGAGCTGGAGGAGCTGGCAGACGATGGCGCGGCCATCCCCTATATGAATATCCTGGCCACCATCACCCGCCTCAAACAGATCTGCTGCCATCCCTGCCTGGTGCAAAATTGCGACCATCCGGCAGAATATGGCAGCGGCAAATGGGATCTGTTCGTCGAGCTGACCGAGGAATTGCTCGCCGCCGACATGAAATTTGTTGTTTTCAGCCAATATACCGGGATGATAGCGCTTATAGAAAGGTATTTACAAACGGCAGGCATAAGTTTTTCCAGCCTGAAAGGAGATATGCCGGTCGGCAAACGGCAGAAGATGATTGGCGAGTTCAACTCCAATCCCGACTGCCGGGTTTTCTGCGCCAGCTTGCTCGCGGGGGGCATCGGCATCGATCTGACCGGTGCCCAGGCGGTCATCCATTATGATCGCTGGTGGAACCCGGCCCGGGAAGAACAGGCCACCGCCCGGGTGCATCGGATGGGGCAGAAAAACGTCGTGCAGGTGTTTCGCCTGATCACCCGGGGGACCCTGGAAGAAAAGATCCACAACCTGCTAATAAAAAAACGCGCCCTTGCCGATTCCCTGATTCAGGAAGATGAAGCCGGCATCATCAAACAGCTGGACCGCCGCCAATTGGCCGAGCTGTTCCACCTTGCCCCGGCCATCTCCGGATGATCATACCGGCAAGGTCTCCGGTCCTTGCTCGGCAACCGTCACCTAACTTTCACTTTCGGCTGATCAGCTGGCGAATTTCTTCATCCTGAACAATCTGCTGGAGGATATCGGCCAACTGGGTATTGAGCATCCCTTCAAGATCCGGCAGGTCCGGACGGGTTGCCGAATCGTTGTAGGCCTCGCGCTTGAAAACCCTGGTGAACACGGCGCCCCGGTTGTCCACAGTCAAAACTATATGGGTTTTGGCCTCGGCATTATAGAGCATTTTCTGATGGGTCACCTGGACCAAGAGTTCGTTGATAATAAACTTCACATGAACCGGCGAGGAAGGTTCGATCGCCAGTCCCTGGTCCTGCAAACCTGTCGTAAGCCTGGCTCCGATGAGGTCTCTCGGCGCGCTGATATTGACCAGACGGGAAGCCGGCTGATCGTTCATGAAGACGACGACTTCGCTCGTTTTTCTGGCATCCTGGCCACTTATAGCCGCCGACATACCGCCTCGATAGAGGCCGGTCGGTTGTTCTCCGAGACGTGGGTTAAGATTGGCGATTACCGGCTGCTTGGCGCAGCCGACGAGCAGTAACAGACATGTCAGGAGCAGTAATCTCTTCATTGTTCTCTCTGGTTGCGGTTAATGGTTGCGATACCCAGCCGGCAATGCCTGCACGACCGGATACCCATTCGACGTTGCTTTCAACTTGGTATGGTATCTCATCCGCCAAGAGGAGACAATGCCTGTTTCGATGATTGTCGGCTGCGGCACAAAGAAATATCTACATCGACAAAAGACACACCCCGCCGACCGCCGTAATTGCGCCAATAACAGCCCGAAATGAGACATGTTCCTTATGCAGGTAGATGGAGAAGGGAATGATGCAGATGGGGACCAGGGCAAAAAAGGTCGAGGCCACCCCGCTGGTGAGATAATGCAAGGCCAAAAGTGACAGGGAGACCCCTAGGAAAGGGCCGCAGACCGCACCGAGGGAGGTATAGACCACTGCTTTAGTGTTAGCCAGGGCACTGTGCACATTCTGCCATTTGTGGGTTACGGTGAAAAACCCGACAAAGCAGAGAAAAGCGGCGATTGCCCTGATCTCCGTTGCCGAAAAAGCATCGAGATAGCCGCCACCAGTTTGCATCCCGGTCTTGCTGAGAAGCGTGCCAACCGCCTGCCCGCACATCCCAAAGCAACCATAGACCACACCTTTCATGGAAATCTTCTGAACCTTTGTCTTCGATAGCGGCACCCCGACCTTCCCACGTTCAAGAATTACCGTGGCCACCCCGAGAAGGGCAATAGCCATGCCGAACCACTGGTGCAGGGCATAACTCTCCTGAAGAAACATCCAGCCGAGGACGGCGGCCGTGGGGGCGGCCAGGCTCTGAATGAGCATGGCGACTCTTGGCCCCAGCTCGACCAGGGCCTTGAAAAGAAAAATATCACCGATGAAAAAACCGACAACCCCGGAAAGGCTGAGATAGAACCAGGCATGGGGAGGGAAATGGAGCGGTACGGGCGAGCCGTCTCGCCACCACAACAAGCCGGCGAAAAGGGCCAGGGCAACGGCGAGCCGGATAATATTGACGGGAATCGCCCCTATTTCCCTTGATGCCGCCGCAAAAAATTGCACGCTGAAAGTCCAGCACAGCACGGTGCCGAGAGCAACGAGTTCTCCTAAATATGACATGTTGTTCATCTCTTGAAAATTACTCTATGATTTCGTGGCAATAGACTCGATCTCCAACAGGTGAAAACTCTTTTTTGAGAAAATGATGCAGGTTCCTTCATCTCGACCTATAATTCTGATATGATGAAAGCAATGAAAGGATACAGCCATCCGGGCGAGTTCCTTGGGGCCATGCCAATTGGAAATTATTAAAGAGTTATGCCTACTTTTGAAAAGAATTGCTATTCCGTTCCACCCCATTTCATTCTTGATCTGATCAAAGAACTCACCATTGGCCAGCGCTCAGCCGACACCTTGGAGCAGCTGACACTCTTTCTCCACGACACGCTCTTTCCACAACTCGGTCCGTTTTCCATCGAAGTGTATTATCCGCATCACTCTTCGGAAGACTATCTGCCGCTTGAAAAACTTGGCAACTCCCCAAAAGGCGGAAACCGTGCACCCCTGCGCATCCCAGCCGATCATCCGCTTCTTCGCACAATGCGGGAATCCGGCAGTCCTGTTGCATTCTCTACCCCGGCACAAGCCCCGGAATTCCTCAAGAGCACCGAAAATTCCAGCCATCTGCTCGCCCCGATCCTTGATGGCGCAGATCTTTACGGGCTGCTCTATGTCGGCTGCAATGAACTCTGTTCGTTCTCCACTCTCTATCTCGAGGCGATCAAAACCCTGGCGGCAATCATCAGCTCGCGGCTGAAAAGCATGGGAATCATCCTGCAGCTGAAAGAATCCATGCGCGCCCTGGAGTATTCCGAGCGGCTACGCACCGCCCTCTACGAGATAAGCGAACAAGCCCACCATGCCAAAAATCTTTCCGACCTTTACGCCAATCTCCACCAAATAGTGGGGCGCCTGATCAGTGCCGATAATTTCTATATTGCCCTCGTCGAAAAACGCAAGGACGATCAATATATAACATTCCCTTACTATGTCGATAGTTATGATCGCCAAGTTCAAGGTACGGAAATAAAACTTGATCAGGAACATCAGCCGATCACCAGCTATCTCCTGAAAACCCGGCAACCGCTTTTACTCACCCCGGATAATTTTCAACAAATCTGCCTGGAACATAAGATTCGACCTTGCGGTACACGTCCCCACTCCTGGTTAGGAGCACCCTTTTATCTCGACGACCTGGCCGGTGCAGTCGCCGTGCAGAGCTATGACGAGAGAGTTTACACCGAAAAAGACAAGGAACTCATGGCCTTTGTCGCCCGTCATCTAGGGGACGCGTTAAAACAGAAAAGGGCGGTCGAAGCCCTGGAAATGGCTAAAGACCGGGCGGAAAAGGCGGAAAAAAACAAGAGTACCTTTCTTGCCAACATGAGCCACGAAATACGGACGCCGATGAACGGCATTATCGGCCTGACCGACCTTCTTCTTAAATCGGACATCGCCGGTCATAAGCGAACCTATATGGAGTTGATCCATTCCTCGGCGGATCGACTGTTGAAGCTGATCAACGACATTCTCGATTTCTCAAAGATTGAAGCGGGCAAACTGGAACTGAATATCACCCCCTTCAGTCTACGCGGCACCATCGCCGACACCCTGGAGATCCTCGCCATCACTGCCGCCAAGAAGAACATTACCATGACCGTTGACTGTGATGAAAGCATTCCCGATCAGCTGATGGGCGATGCCGATAAACTGCACCAGATTCTTATCAATTTGGTTGGTAATGCGGTCAAATTCACCAACCAGGGGAGTGTCACCCTGGCCGTCCGCCCTTCCGGCGAAGGGCCGGAGAAAAGCGACCATCTTGATCTTTGTTTTCAGGTGAAAGATACCGGCATTGGCATTCCTGAAGAAGAAATCCCCAATGTTTTCAAATCGTTCAGGCAGCTGGGCACAACTCGTGATTCTAACCACCGAGGCACCGGCCTCGGCCTGGTTATTGCCGCCGAACTGGTGGAAATAATGGGTGGTAAAATCTGTGTCACAAGCAACCCGGGCGTCGGCACCACTTTTTATTTTTCCAGCCGTTTCCCTGTTGCTTCGCCAGTCCAAGAGGATAACCTCGTTTTTGGTAAAACATCCGCATCCGCATCGCACCCAAAACCAAGAAGGAAACAGTCTCTCTCTATTCTTCTTGTCGAAGACGAATACATTAACCGAACTCTTGCAGTCAGCGTGCTGAAAAGAGAGGGCTGGGTGGTAGCGGTCGCAGAAAATGGCGTTCAGGCCCTCAACCTCCTTGAAAGTGAAAGTTTCGACCTGATCCTCATGGACATCCAGATGCCGGAACTGAACGGCTATGAGGCGGCTATAGCAATCCGCGAGAAAGAACAAGGAACCAACCGGCATATTCCGATCATCGCCATGACCGCCTATGCGGTGAAGGGTGATCGGGAAAAATGCCTGGCCGCCGGTATGGACGGCTATGTTTCCAAACCTATTCGCACCGACCGGTTACGTGAGGAAATCGAAACCGTCCTGCATCGCCAGCACAAGCCTGCGGATTTCCACAAAAACAAATAGTCCCTCCAGGCAGCACCTCGTGTATCTTGGCAAGGTCGTGCTTCCATGGTACTCTTTCCTGCATCGATCCATGTTGAGTTTAAGAGGGGTACTGTTATGCAGGATTTACACAATCTTTTTACCGAGGCTGTTTCTCTCCATCAGCGCCGGGAGCTTGTCGAAGCGGAAAAGCGGTATCGAAAGATTCATCATGCTCTGCCGGAAAACATCAACGTTCTCGCCAATCTGGGCATTGTCTGCCGTGACCTGGGAAAACTTGCCGAGGCGGAAACCTACTGCCGAAAAACGATCGCCTTTGCGCCTGACGACCCGGACCAGCACCTCAACCTCGGGGCAGTCCTTGAAGCCCGCAACGATACTGCCGGAGCCCGACTTGCCTATGAAAAGGCCCTGGAACTCGCTCCGAGCCATCCAAAGGTCTTAAATAATCTCGGGAAATTACTGCACCAGCTGGGAGTTACGGCAAGAGGCCTGGAATTGATCGAACAAGCGGTGCGGATTGAACCGAATTATCCCCAAGCCCTGAACAACCTCGGGGTCATGCACAGCGAGCGGGGCGATCTTCAGTTGGCCGGAAAACTCTTGGAAAAAAGTGTCTCCCTTGATCCCGACAACGTCAACACCCTGTATAACCTGGCCGGGGTCTACAACGGCCAAAATAATTTTACCGGGGCTAAGACCATCCTCAATCGCCTGCTGGCAATCGAACCCGACCATCAACCGGCGCGGCATATGTTTGCCGCCATCTCCGGCGCCACTCCCCCCTCAGCACCGCGACAATATGTAGAGGAGATTTTCGACAAGTACGCCCACCGCTTCGACGTCCATCTCGAAAAGTCCCTGGGCTACACGGCGCCCGCGGCGCTGGCTGCGATGGTCAGGGATACCCTGCCGCCAACAGCATTGCCGTTTGCTGCCGCCCTTGATCTCGGTTGCGGCACCGGGCTTTCCGGGGCGGCATTTAAGGAGATGACCAAGCGCTTGGCGGGGATCGATGTGTCGGCGCAAATGCTCGCCAAGGCTCGGGAAAAGCACCTCTACGACCGCCTCGAACATGCGGAGATCCTGGACTTTCTCAAGCAGGAAGAATACTACGATCTCTTCATTGTCGCCGATGTCCTGGTCTATCTCGGCGATCCGCAGCCACTCTTTTCAGCCATTGCAGCCAGGGCCAAAGAAAAGTCGATTGTCGCTTGCTCGATCGAACAGACGCAGGATGTCGAGGGTTTTGTCTTGCTGCCATCCGGACGCTATGCCCACAATCCTCCCTACCTGGTGGCTTGCGCGGCGGCGGCCGGGTTTGCCGTCCTCGGCCATCAAGCCCATAGGATTCGCAAAGAAAATGGCCAGTGGTTGGCAGGCGACCTCTACCTCTTTATAAAATCGGGCGCGGGCCTCAGGTGAATCCCCACACCCCGTAATTGGGGCCAAAGAGTTCCCAGCTTTTTTTATTGCGGGCATCGAACCATTCCTTGAAACGAAGGTCGGTGCGCGTTCCGGCGTAGGGAAAACAGAGATAGAAGCGGGCTTTCTCCTGCCGGTCCGGTTTTCGACTGAGGCGCATCTGCGGGTTGTTTGCCTGGGCTTCGGCGAGAAGGAGAAGGGACTCTTCAACGTCCGCCAGCGGCAGAGTCAAGGTGAAATTGTATTCCTCTTTCATGGCAGGCCTCCGACAGGAAAACAAGTAACTTTTTACTCCGGGCTTGGGTGCAAATAATTCGGCGAACGTTCCCCTTCCTCCTACCCCTTTTTCGCGAGAAAATCAAAATATTCGCCAGGGGTGGGCAAAGCTCCCTTTAAGGCGCTGATGGCGGTAAGTTCCGTCGAGGCCAGATAGACCTTTGTTCCGTCACCGAGACGGTTGTCGAAATTACGGGTGGAGGTGGAGATCACCGTCGTCCCCGGTCGCACCCGCGCCTGGTTGCCCATGCACAGGCTGCAGCCGGGTATCTCGACCCGCCCGCCGACCTGGGCAAAGCTTGCAAGGCCACCTTCCCGGCGAATGGCATCACAATCCATGCGGGTGGACGGCGCCACCCACAACCGTGCCTCAGCATAGGCTTCGCCGGAAAAAATACGGGCAGCGGCCCTGAGGTGGCTGAGATGGGTCATGCAGGAGCCGATAAAGGCCTCATCGATCTTCGCTCCGGCCACCTCACTGAGCGGCCGGACGTCATCCGGATCATTAGGGCAGGCGAGCAGAGGTTCGGTGATTGCTGCCAGATCAATCGCAATAATTGCCGCAAACTCGGCATGTTCATCTCTTTTCAAAAGGTGTGGTGCAGCAAGCCAGGCCTCCATCTCGGCAATGCGGCGGACAAGGCATTGACTGTCACTGTAGCCTGCCGCCACCAGCGATTGCAGCAGGGCAACATTGTCCTGAACATTTTTCACCACCGTTGCAGGCGGCAGGCTGATCGCACAGGCGGCGGCACTGCGCTCGGCCGAGGCGTCGGTCAACTCGAAGGCCTCTTCGACACTCAGTTCGTCAACGCCCTCAATCTCCAGGATGGCTCCGGCAAAGATATTCTTTTTGCCCTGCTTGGCAACGGTTAACAGACCCTCTTTCCTGGCCGCATAGGGAATGGCATTGACCATATCGCGAACGGTAATTCCCGGTCGCCGCCTACCGTGAAAGCGCACCAGCACCGACGGCGGCATCTCCATCGGCATAAAACCCAGGGCGGCGGCAAAGGCCACCAGGCCGGAGCCGGCCGGAAAGGATATTCCAAGGGGAAACCGGGTATGCGAGTCGCCGCCGGTGCCGACCGTATCCGGCAGGAGCATCCGGTTGAGCCAGGGATGGATCACCCCATCGCCCGGCTGCAAAGCCACCCCGCCGCATTCGACGGTGGTATCGCGCATGGTCTGCCAGCGGGAAAAATCGGAGGCCTTCGGGTAGGCGGCGGTATGGCAGAACGACTGCATGAACAGATCGGCCTTGAAGCGCAGGCAGGCCAGTTCGGCAATCTCCTGCATGGTCATCGGGCCGGTCGTGTCCTGGGAACCGACGGTGGTCATCTTCGGTTCGCACACCGTCCCCGGCAACACCCCTTCCACCCCGCAGGCCCGGCCGACGATCTTCTGGGCAAGGCTATAGCCCTGGCCGGGTTTCGGGGCCGGATTGTTGATTTCCTGAAAGATCGCCGGGAAGGGCTGCTGCAAAAAGGCGCAAGCCCGCCGGGTCAACTGCTGACCGATGATCAGGTTGAGCCGCCCTCCGGCCCGGTATTCCTCAAGCAAAGTGAGCGGTGCCGGCTTCAAGGCGATGGCAAGGCCCGCCTGGTTGGTCAGGGTCCAGTTGCCGGGTCGGAAAATGACTGTATTGCCGGTGGCAAGTTTTTCCACCGCACCTTCAACCGCCAGAATTCCAGCATCGCGGGCCGTGGCATAAAAGATCGGGGCGATGCTACCGCCGAACACCACCCCACCCGTTCGCTTGTTCGGCACCTGCGGCAGATCGGTGCCGGTGTGCCAGAGAAGAGAGTTAACCGCCGATTTGCGCGACGATCCGGTGCCCACCACATCGCCGGCGAAGGCCACCTGGTGGTTATCGGCCCGCAGGGCGGCGATGGTGGCTATGCCGTCGGGAAAGCGTTTACTGCCAAAGAAGGTGGCGTGCAGCGGAATGTCGGCCCGTGACTGGGCCTGGCTGCCGGGGGAAAAATCATCGGTATTGATCTCGCCGTCGACCTTATAGATTTTCAAGACCATGGTGTCGGGCAGGGATGACGAGGAGGTATACCATTCAGCCGCCGCCCAGGAATCGATAACTTCTAGGGCATGGCGATTGGTCTTTGCCAGGTCCGCCACCCGCTCGAAACCGCTGTAAATTTTAATGAGCCCTTTCAAGGCCAGAGCGCTGCAGGCGGCTAAATGCTCTACCGCCAACAGTTCGATCAAGGCCGAGACATTATACCCTCCGCCCATCGCCCCGAGCATGGCAATGGCCTGCTCAGGTGTAAGTATCGCCACCCGAATCCGGCCCAGAGCGACATCGTGCAACCATTTGGCCTTGACCTGTGCAGCCTTGCTGACCCCGGGTTCGACCCTTGTGGCGATGAGGTTAAGGAGAAACGCGTCCTCTTCACCTCCCCGTTCGAGGAGTCTCTGAGTTTCCCCGGTTTGTTCCGGGGTTAAGGGGAGTGGGGGAAGATTGGCGGCCTGCCGCTTGCCGGCTTCAAGTCTGTATGCTGTCAACATGATTGGATTCCTTGTTATCGTGGCGATCCATCCTCAGCCGTTTTTCCGGCCTGCGGATGACTGAAGAGTTGTAGATGGTCGCGAATATAGCAAGGTTTCTCCCCGGAACCAAGTCCGGGAAGAAAAATTGACAAAAAAACCTTCAATTACCGGCGGAATTGGCCACCGAGAACGAGACCGAGATCGAACGCCCGGTTGTTCATGGTAAGGAAATCCTTGGGAACACGATCGGCAACCGCTGCCATGACCGATTGCGGCTTCAGTACCTCGGTAATACCGATGAGGGCACCGAGAACACAGATATTGAACACCACCGGTTTACCGATCTTTTCCATGACCGTCTCATACATCGGCAGTTCTATCTGCTTGGCGTCGACCTTACTGGTGAGCTGCACGAATCGCTTGTCGGTGAGCAGGGTGCCGCCCGGCCGAATGATCGACGAATAGGTGTTGTACGCCTCCTGGGTCAAACAGACCAGGATGTTCGGCTGGGTCACTTCGGGAAAGTTGATTTCCTGATCGGAAATGATAATGTCGCTGCGGGTTGCCCCGCCGCGGGCCGCCGCACCATAACTCTGGGCCTGGGTGGCGTTTAAGCCCTCGTAGATGACGGCCGCCTCGGCGAGAATAATGGCCGCGGTAATGACTCCTTGCCCCCCCGAGCCCGAGAGTACCATGCGTATCCTGTTTATCATGATATCTTCTCCTTCATTGCATAAGCGATAATCTTGTCATACTCTTCGCAGTACTCCGGTCGCTCCTGCTCGACGAAAATCCCCCGGGGAATGAGGCCGGGCTTCTCCTCCAGGGCCTTGGAACCGAGCTTGGCGGTGTTGTCCCTGTAGAGTCCCAGCATGTTGACGGCGTCGCCTTCCTTATTCTTGCGACCGAAATGGGTAGGGCACTGCGACATGATCTCAACTACCGAAAAACCCTTATGGAGAATGGCCTTGGCCAGCATTTCGGTGCACTCCTTGACATGAAAGGCAGTGGACCTGGCAACAAAGGTCGCCCCCGCAGCCTTGGCGAGTTCAACCACATCGAAACTGTTGTCGATGGTTTTGTACGGCGCGGTTGTCGCCTTAACTCCGGGGCCGGAAAGCGGTGAGAACTGGCCGCCGGTCATCCCGTAAATCCGGTTGTTCATGACAATGGCGGTCATATCGATATTGCGACGTGCCGCATGGATGAAGTGATTGCCGCCGATGGCCAAGGCATCGCCATCGCCCATCGGCACCAGCACCTTCAAATGTGGCCGACTCAACTTAACACCGGTGGCAAAAGCCAGGGCGCGACCATGCAGGGTGTGCAGAGAGTGAAAATCGACATAGCCGGAAATTCTCGCCGAACAGCCGATCCCTGATACCATGACAATCTCGTTTTTATTCAGCTGCAGGTCTTCAACGGCATGGACAAGGGCGTTGAGGATGGTCCCATGACCGCAACCGGGGCACCACATGTGCGGGAGAAACCTTTCCCGTAAATAGTCTTTGACTGCCATATTACACTCCCCTCCCCTGGATGACCCGAAGGAGTTGTTTGATGTCCGAAGGGGTGATGAGCTTGCCGTCGATCCGGTTGGCGAGGAACACCCGATCGGGATTTTTCACCGCCGCCTTCACCTGAGTCAAGACCTGGCCCATATTCATTTCCACCACGAGAACGGCCTTGGCACCCGCGCACTTCTCCTTCACGAGTTCCACGGGAAACGGCCAAAGCGACTGCAGTTCGAGCACGCCGATCTTCTCGCCTTTGCTCCTGCGGTTCTGCGCCAGATGAATGGCCGACCTGGCGGAAGAGCCATAGGAAACCAGGATATACTCCGCCCCTTCCAGGCAATGTTCCTTGTAGCGGGTGATCGCCTGGACATTGTTGTCGATTTTATCGACCAGGTGGCGCAGCAGGCCGCTGACGATTTTCGGGTTGTTGGATGGGAAGCCCCACATATCGTGGAACAGACCGGTGACGTTATAGCGGTGTTCGCCGCCGAAGTCGGACATCGGCAGGCGCCCGTCCTCCCGGGGGAGATAGGGGTGGTAATCGACATCTTTGGCAACCGAGGTCCGCAGGCGGTCGACGATCTCCAGTTCGCCCTTCTCGGGGACGATCAGCTTCTCCCGCATATGACCGACGACCTCATCGAAGAGAAGAACTACTGGGGTGCGATAGGTCTCGGCCATATTGAAGGCGTCCACCGTCATTTTGAAGACATCCTGATGGTTGGAGGCGGTGAGGGCAATGATCGAATGATCGCCGTGCGTGCCCCAGCGGGCCTGGTTGATATCGCCCTGGCTCACATGGGTTGGGTTGCCGGTTGACGGCCCGCCCCTTTGCACGTTGGCGATAACGCAGGGGATTTCCGCCATGCAGGCATAGCCGATCGCCTCCTGTTTCAGGGAGAAACCCGGTCCGCTGGTGGCGGTCATCACCTTCTTGCCGGTAAGGGATGCGCCGATAATGGCGCACATCGAGGCAATCTCGTCCTCCATCTGGATAAACTTGCCACCTCTTTCCGGAAGACGCTCGGAGAGGAGTTCGGCAATCTCCGTGGAAGGAGTAATCGGATAGCCGGCATAAAAATCGAGGCCGGCATAGAGGGCCCCTTCCACGCAGGCCTCATTTCCCTGAACAAAGCGAATATTCTTAGGCATTTTCCTCTCCCTCCTCGGTCAACACCTCGATGGCGAGATCCGGACACCGCAGTTCACACATCCGGCAGCAGATACAGTCTTCCGGCCGAACCACCACCGCCTTATCGGATCCATCCAGTTCGAGCACCTTCTTCGGGCATAAATGCACACAAATTCCACAGCCCTTGCACCAGTCCCGATTGATGACAATTGCCTTCAGCTTCTGCCTGGCCATACATCCCTCTTACTTATGTTGATTAGGAGCCGTTAGGAAATAACTAGACCATTTATAACTATTTCCTTACGGCTCCTTATGCCGTTCCAAGCATGCTTTCGGCCGTGTAATTTATTTACAACGGCTCGCAGGCAATCAACGTTTGTTGTTCAAACTGCCCCAGTTATTCCTCTGCCATAAAAGGATACGTGAAATCGACAGGGGGTACAAATGTTTCTTTGATTGTCCTGGCTGAAACCCAACGCATGAGATTGGCCATGGAGCCCGCCTTGTCGTTGGTCCCGGAGGCTCTGCCGCCGCCGAAGGGCTGCTGGCCGACTACAGCGCCGGTTGGTTTATCGTTGATATAAAAATTGCCCGCCGCATGTTCCAGCCGCCCCATCGCCAGTCGTACCGCGGCACGATCCTTCGCAAAAACGGCACCGGTGAGGGCGTAGGCCGAGGAGCTGTTGCAAAGCTCCAAGGTCTCGGCGAACTGGGCATCATCATACACATAGACGGTCAGAACCGGTCCGAAGATCTCTTCCACCATGGTTTTGAAATGCGGATCGCTTGCCAAAATAACCGTCGGCTCGATGAAATAGCCTACACTTTTATCACAGGTGCCGCCAATGAGAATCTCGCCGCCTTTATTATTTCGAGCATAATCGATATAACCGGCGATGGTGTCAAAGGCCGCCTCATCGATGACCGCCCCGACGAAGTTGCGAAAATCGGTCGGCGGCCCCATCTTGATGCGGCCCATTTCCATCCGAAGTCCGGCCTCAACCGCCGGCCAGAGCGAGCTGGGGATATAGGCCCGACTGGCGGCGGAACATTTCTGCCCCTGGTATTCAAAGGCCCCCCGCACCAGGGCGGTCACCAGGGGCTGCACCTCGGCACTGGCGTGGGCGAAGACGAAGTCCTTGCCGCCGGTTTCGCCGACAAGACGCGGATAGGATTTATACCTGGCGATATTTTCGCCGATTGTCCGCCACATCGCCTGAAACACCCTGGTCGAGCCGGTGAAATGGACGCCGGCAAGATTCGGATCGGTGAGGCAGACATCGCCGACCACCGCCCCGGAACCGGGGACAAAATTTATTACACCCGGCGGCAAACCCGCTTCTTCGAGAATGCGCATGATGAGATACGGGGTGTACACCAGGGACGATGCCGGTTTCCAGACCACCGTGTTGCCCATTATCGCCGGTGCGGTCGGCAGGTTGCCGGCAATGGCGGTAAAGTTGAAGGGTGTCACCGCGAAAACAAAACCTTCGAGCGGCCGGTGCTGTGCGTAATTCCACACTCCGGCCGAGGATTCCGGCTGTTTTTCATAGATTTCCTGGGCATAGCGGACATTGAAACGAAGAAAATCGATGAACTCGCAGGCGGCATCGATCTCCGCCTGGAAGGCATTTTTGCCGCCGGCAAGCATCGCTCCGGCATTGATCGCCGCCCGGTATTTACCGGCCAGGAGTTCGGCGGCCTTCAAAAAGATGGCGCATCGCTCCTCCCAGCGAAAGGACTGCCACATCGCTTGAGATGCCACCGCCGTGTCGATCGCCAGTCTCACCTCCGCAGGTCCCGCCTGATGATACCTTGCCAAAACATGCTGGTGGTCGTGGGGCATGACCACTTTACCCAAGCGCCCTGTGCTGATCTCTTTGCCACCGATAATGAGGGGAATTTCCAGCTGTTTACCTGCGGCTTCGGCCAGGGCCTGCTTTAATCTTAGCCTCTCCGGACTCCCCGGAGCATAACTTTGAATGGGCTCGTTTACCGGCTTGGGGACACTGATTACTGCATTATTGAGAAGATTCGTCATCTCTTGTTTCTCCTATCGAAGTTCTCTTCGAGAATAATTCTGTGAGGTAAAAGTAACTATCCTTTCATGAAAAGGGCCTTAAGGACCATGCCGGCCATTTTCGGATTTTCCTTCAACCGTCGCGTACAATAGCCAAACCATTGCTTGCCGAAGGGTACGTAGACCCGCATGCGATGACCTTTGTCAAGAATCGACCGGCGCAGAGATGGGGTTATGCCGTAAAGCATCTGGAATTCGTATTTTTCTTGCGGAACCTGGTATTTGTCGATCAGCTTATAAGCGCCTTCAATGAGTGGGACATCGTGGGTGGCAATGGCTGGATACATGTTCTGCTGGAACATGTATTCAATATCTCTTAGAAAATATTCATTGATATCACCGTATTTTTTATAAGCGATTGATTCCGGCTCGACATAAATACCCTTACAGACCCGCAGGTTTACCGGATTCTCCGGCGTATTCATGTCCTGCATCTTTTCCAGATCTTTGAGAGTTCTCTTCAGATACGCCTGAATTACCAGGCCCACGTTGGCCGGAAACTCCGCTTTCAGTTTTTTGTAGAGCTCGATTTCCATATCGGTACACGGGGAGTCTTCCATGTCGATACGGACAAAATTACCGAAGGAAGCCGCCTTGGCGACAACCTCGCGAATATGGCCGTAGGCAACATTTTTATCGAGAAGGAGTCCAAAAAAAGTCGGCTTCAGCGAATAGTTGCCCTCTACACCGGCACTCTCGGCCGCTTCAATGACCTCGAGATACTCTTTTTTATTGGCCTCGGCTTCAGCCAGAGTAGTTATAAACTCTCCGAGAACATCTAGCGTGGTTAAGATTCCTTGGGCATTCAGCTTCTTAGCGTTGACGATCGCTTCTGCCAGATTCTCCCCGGCTATATATTCCTTGGAAAACAACCACACCAATTTTTTGGGCATGTGGGGCAGAAGGCCGGCTATGAGCGTATTTATCATGGTACTACCTTTTACCTGGTGTTTTGAACAGCAAGTTTTTAGGTGAATTATTGTTACTTGCGAAAATTGTCTTTTCCCTAATCCAATAATTGTATACAATGATTGGACACAAAATTAGTACGATATTTGCCTGTGGTATGTCAATATTTTTTGTGTATATTGTAAAAATAGTTTTCTGCAGCTCTCCAGCTAGTTCGAAAGGGCAATCGTTGTTGACAGCGTTTTACATTTACTTTTCCCTTACATGTGAATTCTATGAGTCCATCCAGAAAAATCAATTCTGAAGATGCTGTTTACCGGAAATTAAAGACGGCAATTCGTAAACGCTACATCAAACAGGGCAGTCAATTGGTCGAGGTCGCTCTCGCCCAACAACTGGGAGTCAGCAGAACCCCAGTAAGAAGCGCAATACGACGTCTTGAAGCTGAGGGTTTGGTAAACAGTATTCCTAATCGGGGCGCCTTCGTCATAACCCCTACCCAGAAAGAAATCGAGGAAACCTTTTTAGTGCGCGCTCAGCTTGAAATCATGGCCATCCGGCTCACATGCATGCGCGTTACCGCAAAACAGATTGAAGAACTGCGAAATCTTATAAGCCTTGAAACCAAGGTTTTCGATGAGAGTAACCTCGACGAATACTATACCGCCAATGATAATCTGCACCTGAAGATCGCCGAACTGAGCGGCAATCGCGTCCTCTATTCCTATATCAAAGAGTTGCTTGACCGAACGAGAATCTTTCTCATCCTTTACGACCCTTTTTACAAACTTGAATACCGACCGACATCGGAACATGAGGCAATCATCGATGCGCTGGCAGCAGGCGATGCAGAACGGGCGGCAACTGCCGTTGAGATGCATATCAACAGTTCCATCAGCGGACTTGACTCTGCGGGGCATCTGCCGGAGGATTATCTTTCTCTTTGATCTTTCAAACCAACTCAGCCATTACCCGATTCGCGAAAATCCTACCTTCGGCGGTAAGTTTGAGATGCGAATTGGTCAATTCGACCAACTGCAAGTTGAGGAGTTTTTCTAGGGTTCTTCCATAATATTTTGCGAGATCGATATGATAACGTTCTGCCAAGCGTTGCAGCTGCACGCCCTTGGTCATCCTTAAGCCGAGGATCACCGATTCTCTGAAGGAGGCCTCGGCAGATAAGCATTCGCTTTCCATCACGACGGAACGCCCTTCCTTGATCCGTCGCATATATTCCAGAGGATCGCCGATTCGTTTCTCGCGAACGCCCGCTATACAACTGACCGCCGACGCGCCACATGCGAGATATTCACCGTTTTGCCAATAGTTGATATTGTGTGCACATTCATATCCGTAACCGGCATAGTTGGAAATTTCATACTGCATGAAACCTGCATCGCCGCAAAGTTTCGCGGTTATCTCGTCCAAAAGAAGGATTTCTTCCTCGTCGGGAAGAACAATCTTTCCAGTTGCGACGGATTGGTGAAAAGGAGTTCCCTCCTCTATGGTTAATTGATAGAGAGAGAGATGTTGCGGACCAAGCGATATTGCCTGCTGTAGAGACGCCTGCCAGGTCTCTGCTGTCTGTCCGGGCAGGCCGTACATGAGATCGAGATTAATATTTGTGAAACCGGCGTGTTTCGCTGCCTGAACTGCATCTCGTGCCAAAGTGCCGTCATGTATCCGCCCCAAGACTTGCAGTTCTTGATCATTAAAACTCTGCACCCCTAAGGAGAGCCGATTCACTCCGGCACCACGAAGACCGCTCAAGTATGCAGCATTCACCGTGCCTGGATTTGCCTCAACACTTATCTCTACCCCAGGCAATGGCGGAAACAGTGCCTGACAAAAATCCACCAGCTCTGCCAGCACGGCACAAGGGAAAAGAGTCGGCGTACCGCCCCCGATAAAGAGGCTCTTCAACTGCCGATCGGCACATGTTGCCGCAAGGCCTGCAAGCTCTTGTTTCAAGGCCGCCACATAGGTCGGGAACACTTCGTTGCCCGCAACACAGGAGCTAAATGAACAATAGTGACATTTCTTGTGGCAAAATGGAACGTGAAGATAGAGAGAAACCATCTGCAGCTACAAGGAACTCAGAATCGCGCGACACTCCTTAGAAATGTCGGCTATCAAGCCGTTGTCGGCAAAACTGTAGCAGCCGTCGCCAATGACCAGATGGTCGAGGAGTTGGATTTGCATGGAACTACACAACATGAAAAGGTTCTTGGTCAGTTTCATATCCTGCGCTGACGGTTGGAGGGCACCGGAGGGATGATTATGGGCAATGATCAGGGCTGCTGCATGGAAATCCAAGGCCTTTTTTATAATTTCCCGAGGATAGATGGTGTTAACATTTAAAGTTCCTTCGGCAACAATCGCTGAATCGATAATGGCATGCGATGCATCAAGGAAAATTACCGATAGTACCTCTTTTTTCAAACCACGTAGCGAATGCATGAGGTAATCGATGACATCCTGGGAGGAATGGAGATAGCGTTTGCCGGTAAGTCGCTCCTTGAGATAGTAGCCGGCCACGGCATGGACGAAATGCAGGGCAAAACCGTTCTTTGGCCCCACCCCATGCACCTCCTGCAAAGAAGCTATCGGTGCCTCGATGACTTTGGAAAACGTGCCAAACTTTTTTAAAAGATTGCGTGCCGGTTCCTTGCAATCGGTACGCGGGGTGCCGAAGGAAAGAAGAAGCTCAAGTACCTCGGCTGCGCTGAAGCCATCCAGTCCCTTGTCAAGGAAGCGGTCACGGAGACGAGCCCGATGCCCCTCTCCTTTTTTCTGCCAGAATTCCTTTTCCACGCAAGACCGCCTCGGGCTTATCCGGCAAGTTCCCGGACAAACAGCTCATTGGCAATATTCGGATTGGCTTTTCCCTTCGTCCGCTGCATAAGCTGGCCAACAAAAAATGCCATTATCTTTGTTTTGCCATTGCGATAATCTTCAGCCTGCTGCGGATGCGAATAAATAATCTGGCGCACCAGTGCTACTAACTCCCCTTCATCCGACACCTGCAGGAGATTTTGCTCTTTGACGATGACCATCGGGTCTTTGCCGCTCTCCATCATTGATTGAAAAACGGTTTTGGCAATCTTGCCGTTGATGCTTTTTTCCTCAACCATCATAAGCAGGGCCGCAAGCTGATGGGGGCGGACCCTACACTCTGTTATGGCCCGTTCTTTCAATTCCCGCAAGAGTTCCGTCATAATCAAATTTGCTGCTTTTTTCGCCTTACCTCCAGCACTTACCGTCTCTTCAAAGTAATCAGCCAACTGACGATCAGCGGTCAAGATGACAGCGTCATAATTGGGAAGACCGTATTGATCGACCAATCGGGTTTTCCGTTGATCGGGAAGTTCAGGCAACCCGGATCGAACTTCCTCAATCCATTCTTCACTGATTGCAATCGGCACAAGATCCGGACAGGGAAAATACCTATAGTCATGGGCATCCTCTTTGCCTCGCATCGATTCCGTGCAATTTTTATCGGGGTTCCAAAGGAGTGTCTCCTGGACGACGGATTCGCCCTCCAGCAGCAGATCCCTTTGCCGCCTAATCTCATACTCAAGGGCACTCTCAACATGTCGAAAAGAATTCATATTCTTCAGTTCGGTACGAGTGCCGAAGGCTGTCTGCCCATAAGGCCTGAGAGAAATATTGGCGTCACAGCGAAAACTTCCTTCCTGCATATTGCCGTCACAAATATCTAAGTAGCGCAAAATAGCATGTAGTTTTTTTAGATAGGCGGAGGCTTCAGCCGGCGAACGAAGATCCGGCTCCGAGACAATTTCTAAAAGAGGTGTGCCGGTGCGATTCAAATCAATATAGGAGACAGGCTCCACTTCGTCGTGCGTAAGTTTACCGGCGTCTTCCTCCATATGAATTCGCGTAATGCCGATCTTTTTCTTCTGACCGTCGACTTCGATCTCAACATTTCCCTGGCCGACAATCGGCAGATCAAATTGCGAGGTCTGGTAACCCTTCGGCAGATCCGGGTAGAAGTAATTTTTTCGGGCAAACTGACTGAATTTGTTAATATTCGAATTGGTTGCAAGCCCAAGTTTGATTGCAAATTCAACAACCTTTTGATTGAGAACCGGGAGTACCCCGGGGAGACCCAGGCAAATAGGACAGGTGTTGGTGTTCGGCGGAGCACCAAAAGCCGTGCTGCAACCACAAAATATCTTCGAATTTGTTTTCAGCTGGGCATGAATCTCCAGCCCGATTATTGTTTCGTACTCCATAACTTTTAATTTCATGTATGAATTTGCCATTAATGTGGTCAGACAACAATCGCCATTTTCGCTACCCAGTGGCGGATTTTCTCAAGCTCATCACGCCATTGCGCACCCAATCGAACCTTTAAAAACATGGCGAAAAGTGTGTTGACAAGCCTTATAAGCTCTTCAAAGAGAAAAATCCGTTCAAGAATCATTCCTTCAACTTCCTCGGAATTGTCGCTTTTATCATTTTCTGTTGCCTCGGTCTTGGGCAGTCGAACATTCCTATATTCCATCAACGCCCCGGCTAAAGTGAAGCTATACTCGTGGCTGTTATGGCCGATAACTATCCGAGCCTGCTCAAGTTTTTTGCCCATTTGCAGTCCCGTCCGAGCTTCCTGCAGCTCAGTTTGCAATCCGGTACAGATAATTTTTTCGCTTGACTCTCCTTCTCCCGATTCGAGCAGCATATGCTTTTCAAAGGATACAGTTATATCTCCCTCGTTTGCCAGCGCCACACTACCGCCGCGCTCCTCACTTTTCCACCACAGCCAAGTGAGAAACTCCTGCCCAACAAAGCGTTTTTCCACCATTAAATCGACTAAATCCATGCACTATACCTCTCTACAAAGCAGTTAAACGAAAATATCGGGAGTCAGACTCTCCAGCCTCGAGAGGTGATCTTCTCCAACTAAATACTCTGCCGTAACATACGGTATTTGTTGGCGAATAATCAATCCGAAACTTTCTTTGAAAAAATCTTCAAAAACGGAATGAATTTTTTTATTTGTCGAGAAAAACAAAAGGGTTGCGTTGGAAAGATTCCAGCAGAGTTCAAATGTAGCTGGAATCGGAATGCTCTTGCGCATGAGTTCTGTTCGAATTCGTTCCTTGATCTGCACCTTCACCGATCGACTGAGCCTTGGTACCTGCCGTTCAAGACGCACCCTTTCTTCTTCCTTTTGCACAAACTTATTTAATATTGCCGGAGACACTTTCCGCTCATCAATTCGTAAAGTTAGCGTGATGTAATCGCCGGCTATGTAGGAGGCAAACGCAAATTGTGTGTCAAACATATTGAGGATAGAGACCCAGCCAATAGAATATTCATCATAGGTTTCATCGATATCCTTAAACGAGAATGCCATAACTCTTTTTGCTATAAAATCGAGTGAGCTTTCCGGTAATGTCCCGTCGACTGAAAATCTTACAAAACTTGCCGAACCCTTCAAAAAACTCATAAAATATCTTCCTCTTAATTTATTACCGGCAACACATCATCTTGCCCAGGCAATAGCAGATGAACGACCTGAATTTAGAATCGCAATTTTCTTCCTCTCGAGAATCAATACATATGAAGATCAGGCCCTCCCCTTCATATATCATTCCTTGGTTGTGTGCTCAACTCTTTTATGGTTTTCATCTTTCAAGCAGCAACGCAAAATTTTTTTAAAACCAGGCAGCTTGACTGCCATATCCATCCATGATAAATGTTGAAATGAGTAAAGAAAGCTATTGACACTCATTGGGCGAGCTTGTATATAAACTTCCTCTACGGGTCGTTAACTCAGTCGGTAGAGTATCTGACTTTTAATCAGAGAGTCGCGCGTTCAAGTCGCGCACGACCCACCAGAATATAGAAATGTCCCCATCGTCTAGTCAGGTCCAGGACATCGGCCTTTCACGCCGACAACACCGGTTCAAATCCGGTTGGGGACGCCATATATAAAAAATAGCTAAGGAATTTTTTTAATTCCTTAGCTATTTTTTTTGCGTTTTCTCTTTTAATGCACACATATCAATACGTTATTGATCTCTCATAAGAAGACCGCTATAGTAAATGAGGATTTCATTGTTGTAATTCAATGCGCTTTCAAAAACCTAATATCCTGATATTAAACTAAAAATATTCATGCTCAACCCTCCTACTTGCAACGAAAATCCCCTCAATGCAACTCCGGATAATCAAGTGTATAATGGAGACCTCTCGATTCTTTTCGTTCCAGAGCAGCTTCAATAATAAGTGATGCGACAAGCGAAATATTTCTTAACTCAAGCATATTGGTTGTCAGTTGGTATTTTGCTATAATTTCATCAATCTCTTGTCGCACATCAGCTATTCTCTCTCTCGCTACCAGTAAACGCGATGTTTTTCGTACTATGCCAACATAATTCCACATTGTCCTTCTAATGACATCCCAATTATGGTTAATGAGTATCTCCTCATCAATCTTTTCTTTGCTCGCAAAATTCTGTATAATTTTCTTTGAAATTATCCCGGCCTTCCATTCTGGGTTTTTTTTGCAATACTGGTATGCATTTTCAGCATAAACTATAGCTTCCAAGAGCGAGTTACTCGCCAGTCTATTGCCACCATGCAACCCCGTGCATGATGTTTCGCCTAATGCAAATAAATTTTTCAGTGTTGTTCTCCCCCAGATATCAGTTTTCACCCCACCGCATAAGTAATGTGCAGCCGGCACCACGGGTATCGGATCTTTTGTAATATCTATCCCCAGAGACAAGCATTTGGAATAAATATTTGGAAACCTTTCTCGGACGAAAGCGCTCTCTTTATGGCTTATGTCTAAATATACGCAATCGACCCCGCTGGTTTTCATTTCCTTGTCAATCGCCCTTGCCACCTTATCCCTGGTAGCGAGTTCCATTTTATCCGGTTCATATTTCGACATAAACCTTTCTTTTGCTTCGTTTATGAGAATCGCCCCCTCTCCTCGCACTGCCTCCGAAATTAGAAAGTTTTTTGCTTTATGATGATACAGGCACGTTGGATGGAACTGAACAAATTCCATGTTGTTAATTTCCGCTCCGGCACGATTGGCGACGGCAATGCCATCGCCGGTTGCTATATCCGGGTTACTTGTGTACAGATACACTTTCCCAGCCCCCCCAGTACAAAGAACTGTATTGTTCGCCCAAATATGTTTCATATTCCCATGGTCATCTATTACCGACGCACCAAGGCACTTCGACGTGCCAGTATCCCCTTCAGAAACAATAAGGTCTGCACACATATGATTTTCCAGGACCTCAATTCCCGAGCATCTCTCAACGTTACTGACAAGTGCCCTCTCAATTTCTTTACCGGTTAAATCAAAAGAGTGGGCAACTCGCCTCCGAGAATGCCCCCCCTCTCTCCCCAAACTCAGACTTCCATCTTTTTCACACACAAAATCAACACCCATTCGTATTAATTCACGCACTCTTTCGGGACCGCTCTCTACCACCATACGGACCACGTCTTCATCACACAACCCAGCTCCCGCCTCAAGTGTATCCTTAATATGTTCCGTGAAACTATCATCCTTGCTCAAAACCGCTGCAACCCCCCCTTGAGCAAGGTTTGTGGCGGTATCAACCTCTTCCTTCTTGGTTACCACACAAACACTTCCCAAATCTGCCGCCTTCAACGAAAACGACAATCCCGCTATTCCACTCCCAACCACAAGAAAATCTACACGCATTTCTCCTCCAGGAGATAAAATGTTTCACGTGAAACATTAAAAATAATTCAACAACCAATTTGGGTTTATGCGCAATTTTGTAATAAATAGAGAAGATTTCAGTTGGAGATATTGAAAGTTGGAGATTTTTTTTTGTAAACAGAGTAGTTATGTACCAACGAAACAATTCTACAGGGAAACCTCATATGCACAAAAAAGCAAAAATAGTTGCGATTGCAAACCAAAAGGGCGGCGTTGGCAAAACAACCACCGCAATTAATCTTTCAGCCGCTCTTTCAGCCAAAAAAAAACATACCTTGCTTGTTGATTCCGATCCGCAGGGAAACGCTTCAAGCGGAGTTGGAGTTAAAGTAAAGAAAACCAGTTTACATCTCTACCATGCTTTTTCAAGTAACTGCACAGTAAATGACATAGTTGCACGGAGTAGTGTTGATAAGTTAGATGTTATTCCTTCAAACATTGACTTGGTGGCTGCGGAAATCGAGATGATCAACTTTGAACATCGAGAATTCCGCCTTAAAAATATCCTCGACCCGCTTTTACCTCTCTACGATTACATAGTCATTGACTGTCCACCATCCCTAGGGCTACTCACACTTAACGCTCTCACTGCGGCAAACTCTGTTCTTATTCCAATGCAATGTGAGTATTTTGCCATGGAAGGCTTGGCTCAACTTGTGCACACTATTAGATCTGTAAAGAAATCTTTCAACCCACAACTGTTTGTTGAAGGACTTGTTTTAACTATGTTTGATAAACGAAATAGACTCACCCATCAAGTGGCAGATGAAATTAAAAATCACTTCAAAGAACAGTTGTTTGAAACTGTGATTCCACGGAATGTCCGCTTGAGTGAAAGTCCAAGTCATGGGCAATCAATATTCGATTACGATATTCAATCTTCGGGCGCCGCCGCTTACCTGAGTCTCGCAAAAGAGTTTTTAAAAAAACAAGGATAAATAAATGTCGAAAAAAATGGGCCTTGGTCAAGGGGTTGGGCTTTTATTTTGCGAGGAAAAAGAAAAGTATTTTGATTGTGAGATAACTAAAATTTTTCCCAATAAGCATCAACCGCGCTCACAGTTTAATCAACAGGACCTAGAGGAACTCGCACAATCTATAAGAGAAAAGGGAGTTATTCAACCCTTGATCGTAACATCAAACTCAACTGAAAACAGATATGAGCTTGTAGCGGGAGAGAGACGGCTACGCGCTTCAAAATTAGCAGGTCTGAGTCATGTTCCTGTTGTAGTCATAGATGTTGACGATGAAAATTCACTTCTTGAGTTGGCACTCATAGAGAACATTCAGCGAACAGATTTAAATCCAATCGAAGAGGCGGAAGCTTACAGGAAGTTAATTGAAAAATTCGGCTATACCCAAGATGAAACCGCAAAAAGGGTTGGGAAACAGCGTTCAACAATAACCAATCTTTTGAGACTATTAAAGCTTCCAGAGTCAATTCAAAAGGATATCTCAACCGGATTGCTTACCGAAGGGCACGGAAGAGTGCTTATTCGCCTTATTGAAGAACCAATTAAATTACAGGAGGCCAGAGATGAAATTGTTAGAAATGGGCTCTCTGTAAGACAGGCTGAGAAAATCACCAAAAAGATTGCAATCAATAAGCCGGTTGTTAAAAATCCCTTAACCCCAGCAACTAATGAAATATCGCAATCCTTGGGCAATGCTCTTGTCACACAACTCACCAATCACCTCAACTCAAAGGTTACTCTCCATCAGAACGGCAGTCGAGGTAAGATCGAAATAGAATACTATTCTACCGATGATCTCGAACGCGTTTTTAGCATTCTTTTAGGAGATAAATAATTATCCTATTGTTTCTTCGACTCTTCGTTCTTTTTGATTTTTACAGGAATTAAATTATGACATCGGATTTTCAGAGACTTTTAACAAAAGTTTTTTTTCTCTTTTTTCTCTTTATAATCTTTCCCCAGCAAGAAAAGGGGTTTTGCGAAGTATTGAGTATTCAGGGCGACAAAGTAAATTTACGAACCAGTCCCGACCAAAAATCTAAGACGCTTTGGGAGTATGGCAATGGATTTCCCCTGGAGGTTTTAAAAAAACAAGGTGATTGGCTGATGGTAAAGGATTTTGAGAACGAAACAGGCTGGATTCACAAATCCCGACTACAAAAGAGCCAGCAGGTTATAGTTAAAGCCAACAAAGGAGAAGAAAAAACAATTAATATCCGCAGTGGTCCAAGTACCAATAATCCTATTATCGGTAACGCCTATTACGGAGTTGTTTTTTCCGCGCTTGAAAAAAAGGGGCCCTGGCTTCAAGTTCGCCATGAGTCAGGTTTGAGTGGATGGGTTAAGTCCGAGTTTGTTTGGGGATTATGAACAGAAACAACACAAAAAGAGTATGACTCGGGAGGAGACATAGGTTCTTTTCATTTCCTTGGCGGAGAAGGAGGGATTCGAACCCTCGGTGGAGTTTTACCCCCACACTCGCTTAGCAGGCGAGCACCATCGGCCTCTCGGTCACCTCTCCGTATCATTTTCATTTCTTTGGCGGAGGAAGTAGGATTCGAACCCACGGTACTTTCGTACAACGGTTTTCAAGACCGCCGCCTTAAACCACTCGGCCATTCCTCCGTGGAGCACTTTGTACCATTTGATAGAATATCTGTCAACTCTATGCTCAATAAAAACAGTTAACAACCCGATATTTACACATTTTTGTAATAATGATTCGAATTGATGTGAATTTTTTGTTATAGTTATCACAATTACTGTTCCTAAGTTACATCTCATCCCCCCCCTATAGTCTATGTCTTTAAAGATTGATATTTCAAAACAGTTGGAAGATCTGACTGTTCTTTATGAAATAACCAAACAACTTGCCTCATCGCTTGAAGTTCGCGAATGTCTTGAAAAAACCATGCAGGTTCTTTCCGACATGAAGGGCATGGATAATGGCACTGTCACAATTGTTAACCCTCTTACCGGTAAACTTGAGATTGAGGTGGCTTACGGTATAACCGCCGAAGGGAAAAAAAGGGGGAAATACCGTATAGGGGAGGGGATTACCGGCAGAGTTGTTTCTACAGGGGAACCTATAATCGTTCCGCAAATCTCAGAGGAACCACTTTTTTTGAATAGAACAAAATCGAGAGGTAATATCGCGGAACAAAAAAAATCCTTTCTTTGTGTTCCGATTAAAGATGGTCAAAATGTAATTGGTGCCCTCAGTATAGACAGATTTTACCAAGATGGTATTGGTGAACAAGCTAACACTGACCTTAGGTATCTTACTGTACTTTCGAGTCTTATTGCTCAAACTGTGGTTCGAATCCAAAAGGTAAACAGGGAGACTGAAGAACTTCAAACGGAAAATTTAAAACTGAAAAGAGAGCTTTCCGATAAAAACAAAATTAATGACATAATTGGCAATTCCAGCCGCATGCAGGATGTTTATGAGATGATCCACCGGGTTGTCGACTCAAATGCAACTGTCCTTTTGCGAGGGGAATCGGGTACGGGAAAAACATTAGTCGCCAAGGCCTTACATTATAATGGGCGGCGTAAGAGCAAACCCTTTGTCGTGGTAAATTGCTCTGCTCTCCCTGAAACCCTTCTTGAAAGTGAACTCTTCGGCCATGAAAAGGGGGCTTTTACCGGCGCCAATGAAAGAAAAATTGGTCGCTTTGAACAAGCTGAGGGTGGAACTCTTTTTTTGGATGAAATTGGCGAAATCAGTAATTCTGTTCAGGTTAAGCTTCTCAATGTGGTGCAGGAACGAACCTTTCAGCGACTTGGATCTACGCAACAATTAAGCTGTGATGTTCGTCTTGTGGCTGCAACTAACCGCGATCTCGAAAAAGCGGTATCCGAGAAATTTTTTCGGGAGGACCTCTACTATCGGTTAAATGTATTTCCGATTTATATGCCCCCTCTGCGCGAGCGGAGAACCGATATTCTGCTTATTGCCGAATTTTTTCTTGAAAAATTCTCAAAGGAAAATAATAAAAAAATCAGGAGAATATCAACATCCGCCATTGACATGCTCATTCAATACCATTGGCCGGGAAACGTCCGTGAGTTGCAGAATTGTATGGAACGAGCTGTAATTATATGCGATAGTGACACAATTAAGGGCCTTCACCTGCCACCCACTCTGCAAACAGCGGAACTTTCAAAACGTGAAAACCCCTACTCCTTGGCTGTTGCCGTAGCCAATTTTGAAAAAGAACTTATCATTGAAGGTCTTAAAAGAAATAACGGAAATCAGACAAAAACTGCAAAAGATCTCGACACCAGTTTGCGGATAATCAATTACAAGATCCATCAATATTCGATTGATCCGAAATTCTACAAAATTTGATTGAAATGAAGGTGCTTCTCCACACCTGTTGCGCGCCTTGCCTTATTTACCCTTATTCTTTACTAAAAGATCAAGGCCAAGAGGTAACGGTATTTTTTTTTAATCCCAATATTCACCCCTTTCGTGAGTTTAAAAAGAGGTCTGACACCCTAAGACTCTATGCTGACAACCTTAGTCTGCCCCTTGTTGCTGAAAAACAATACAGGCTAATTGATTTTCTTCGTAAAACGGTGTTCCATGAAGCCGAAAGATGTCGGATCTGTTACTCCATGAGGCTGGAAAGAACCGCGAGAGTTGCCAAAGAGTTAGATTTCGATGCCTTTACCACAACTCTTTTGTACAGCAAGTATCAACGTCACGACCTTATCACGTCTCTGTGCAATACAATTTCGACTCAGCACAATATCCCTTTTTTATACCAGGATTTCCGTGAAGGTTGGCAGTTTGGAGTAGATAAAGCGAGAGAACTCGATATGTATCGTCAATCGTATTGTGGCTGCATCTATAGCGAACAGGAGCGATATGACAAATCTTTTAGATAAAAATTTAGACTCTGGCAGTGATTATGTTCACAATGTTGGTAATAGCGACAAACAATCGCAATAAATTACGAGAGTTTCAAGAGATCCTGAAGGGTCTTGATATCGAGATAGTTTCCCTAGACCAGTTTGGACCACTCCCTCTGGCAATTGAAGATGGAGTCACTTTTGAGGAAAATGCCTACAAAAAAGCTCTGCACACGGCCAAAATTTTAGGTTTGCCGGCATTGGCTGATGATTCCGGTTTAGTGGTTGACGCTCTTTCTGGTCGGCCGGGTGTGTATTCTGCAAGGTTTGCCGGTGAAAAGGCGAGCGATGATGAAAATTGTCAAAAGTTGTTGGATGAACTTGTTGGTGTGAAAAATCGCAGTGCCTATTTTCAGTGTGTTCTTTCATTGGCTGTTCCCTCGGGACCTGCACTTACCTACGTTGGCAGGTGTGATGGAACAATTATCGATGTGAAAAGAGGCGAAAATGGTTTTGGTTATGACCCAATCTTTTTATTTGAAGAATTCGGAAAAACTTTTGCAGAACTTACAATGGACGAAAAAAGCCGCGTCAGTCACCGAGGAAAGGCTCTGGCTGAGGTGAAAAATGAGTTAAAAAGCATTAAAAAATGGGTGGAAAATCGATTAAATGAGGAGCGTCCGGCAAAGCCTGATCACAGCTTATTTGCAAATAAAGACTGGTCGGATGAACTCTAATTGCAGTTGAAATTTATTCAACTTTCGATTCTCTTTTCAACAAGTCACGGACAGCCAAGGAACACTCTTTGTTTTTATAAATAATTTGATAAACCTGTTCCAGGATTGGCATTTCTATCTTGAGTCGAGTTGCTAAATCATACGCCGACTTGGTGGTTTTAATTCCCTCGGCCACCATGCTCATTTCATCTACAATTTCTTTTAATTTTTTACCCTTACCTAGGCTTATACCCACCGTTCTATTGCGGCTGAGATCTCCTGTGCAGGTGAGTATAAGGTCGCCCATCCCACTGAGTCCTGAAAACGTGGCATCATCCGCATTAAGCCGGTTTCCCAGTCGCCTGATTTCAGCAAGCCCTCTAGTGATAAGAGCTGCTCGTGTGTTAAGACCGTAACCAAGTCCTTCGCACACTCCGGCTGCAATTGCTATGACATTTTTCAAAGCTGCACTCACTTCTAATCCGACAACATCCCGACTGGCATAGACCCTGAAATATTCATTTGTAAATATTTTTTGAATTTCAATCGCAGTTTGCAGATTTTTAAATCCTATTGTCACTGCTGTCGGGAGGCACATAGCTACTTCTTTTGCAAATGAAGGCCCTGATAAAACACCAATTTCAATATTTTTTACAATTTCACCCGCCCCACCTAGAACTTCAGCCATAACCTGAGTCATTGTCAAAAGGCTTTCATTTTCAATACCTTTGACGGCCGATACCAGTCGACAGTTGGGTTCCAGGAAAGGAAATACCTTTAAAAAAACATCTCTGAATCCATGAGAAGGGACCACCATCACAACTAGGTTGGCCCCTTGAACAGCAGCTTTTAACTCGAACTCCGGTGAAAGATTTTCAGGAAAGAGTATTCCTGGAAGATAGATCTTGTTTTCTCGGTCTATTAACAGTTGGTTAACATGTTTCTTTTTGTGACCCCAAAGTTTCACATCATAGCCGTTTCTCGATAAAAGAACGGACAGAGCAGTACCCCATGAGCCGGACCCTATCACCGCGATACTCATGGAATCATTCATCCGAATCTATTATTTCACTGCTCTCTGTATCGAAATTTTCTTCAATGTCATTGGCAAGAAAATCCGCATCCATGTCTTCGTTACGATCTTTGGCAACACTGTCCATGCCAACAACTTTTTCATTTTCTTCAAGATTAATAAGGGTCACCCCCTGAGTGCTGCGGCCAATGACACGAACAGAACCGAGATCCATGCGAATCATTTTTCCTGAATCGGCAATAAGGATAACTTGCTCTTCATCATCAACTTGTTTAGCGGCAATAACATTGCCATTACGATCACTTTTCTTAATGCCAATAACTCCTTTGCCTCCTCTTTTTTGCAGTCTATATTCTTCAATAGGGCTTCTCTTGCCGTAACCGTTTTCGGTAACAATAAGAATAGAATTACTTGAATTTACAACAATTGCACTCACCACAACATCATCATGGCCAAGCGATATACCTCTCACTCCGGCAGCAGTTCTGCCCATAATTCTTAAATCTGTTTCTTCAAAGTGAATACACATTCCTTTTTTTGTTACAAGCAAAACCGTGTCTTGTCCGTTCAGTACATGAGCGGCAATTATCTCATCGCCTTCATTGATGGTAAGCGCTCTTTTACCCTTGCGAAGTGGTTTGTGAAATTCATGAAGGCTTGTTTTTTTAATTCTTCCGAATTTGGTGACCATTAAAATGGTTTTGTTATTTTCTTCGTCATCAAAACTACTTATAGGAAGAATTGCGGCCAGTTTTTCGTCATCGGCAAGATTTAACAAATTCACAATTGCTTTTCCTCTTGCAGTTCTTCCTGCAAGGGGAAGTTGATAAACTTTACGCCAAAAAACCTTGCCATAATTTGTGAAGAACAAGAATGTGTCGAGGGTAGAGGCGACGTAAAGATTAGATACAAAATCTTCTTCAATGTTTTTAACAGCAGTAACACCTTTCCCCCCTCGATGCTGCGATCTATATAAAGAAACGGGATTTCTTTTTATATATCCGGAATGCGTAATAGTAACCGCCATATCTTCAGGAGCTATAAGGTCTTCAGGGAGGATTTCATCGGTAGCATCGATTATTTCAGTTCTCCTTTCGTCACCATATTGTTCAATTATTTCAATAAATTCTTCTGTAATTATTTTCAGGATTAAAGATTCATCGTTAAGAATTTTTCTTAGCCGATCTATTTCAACCAAAACCTCTTGGTAATCTTTTATGATCTTTTCCCGTTCCAGGCCAGTAAGCCTCTGAAGACGCATATCAAGAATTGTTTGTGCCTGGATATCACTAAGATTATATATAGTAATGAGTTTTTCTTTTGCTTCCGCAGGACTTTTTGAACCTTTTATCAAAGAAACAACATCATCAATATTACTAACCGCAATATTTAACCCTTGAAGAATATGAGCTTTTTCTTCAGCTTTTTTCAGCTCGAATGTTGTTCTCCTATAAACAATTATCTTTCTGTGTAGAATAAAATGCTCAAGAGTTTGTTTAATATTGAGAATTTCCGGACGATTATTAACAATCGCCAGGAGAATTATTCCGAAAGATTTTTGTAATTGTGTCATTGTATAAAGCTGATTAATGACCACATCGGTAACTTCATCTTTTTTTAATTCAACAACTACTCGCAATCCATGCCTATCGGATTCATCACGAACTTCGGAAATAGAAGAAATCTTTTTATCTTTTACAAGTTCAGCGATTTTCTCAACAAGCGTGGCCTTATTAACTTGATAGGGAATTTCAGTAATAACAATCGCTTCTCTCTTTCCTTCTTTGATTTTCTCAACATGGGTAAGAGCACGAATGACGATAATACCTCTTCCGGTTTCATATGCTTCACGAATTCCAGCACGACCACAGATTTGACCCCCTGTCGGGAAATCCGGTCCTGAGATTAAAGATATGATCTGGTAAACTGTCAGATTCGGGTCTTCAATAAGAGCAATAAGAGCCCTAAGTACCTCCGTAATATTGTGCGGAGGTATGTTGGTGGCCATTCCAACAGCAATCCCGGAAGATCCATTAATGAGCAAATTTGGTATCTTACTTGGCATTACCGATGGTTCAAGAAGCGAATTGTCATAATTGGGAACCCAATCAACAGTTTCTTTGTCGAGGTCGTCAACAATTTCTCTGTCAATTTTGGTCATGCGTGCTTCGGTATAACGCATAGCCGCGGGAGAATCTCCATCCAAGGAACCGAAGTTGCCCTGTCCATCCACCAAGGGGTAGCGCATGGAAAAATTCTGTGCCATGCGAACTATTGTGTCGTAGGCGGCAGTATCTCCGTGCGGATGAAATTTACCAATCACATCGCCGACAATTCTTGCCGACTTTACATAAGGCCTGTTATATTGAACTCCAAGTTCACGCATGGCATATAACGCCCTTCTATGAACCGGTTTCAACCCATCCCTTACATCGGGCAGAGCGCGACCAACTATGACGCTCATTGCATATTCCAGGTAAGATTTCTTGAGTTCCTTTTCTATTGAAATAGAAGAAATATTTTTGTCGCTTTGAGTCGTGTCGTTCATCATATAAAAGAATATTCTTTGAGATTAAGATCTTGATTCTTCGAGAGGAAATTAAATATCCAGATCTGTTATTTCAAGAGCATGGGTTTGAATAAAATCTCTTCGAGGTTCTACTTTATCACCCATCAAGGTCGTAAAAATATCGTCTGCCTGTTCTGTATCATCTATCGTAACCTGCATCAGAGTTCGATTTTCCGGGTTCATGGTTGTATCCCATAGTTGTTCGGGATTCATTTCTCCTAGACCCTTATATCTCTGGAGGTGGCTTCCTTTAAAAGATTCATCCCTGACAATTTTAAGCATATTTGACCAGTCCGATGCCGAAATTACTTTTTCTTGGCCGCCTTTGGCTCCATAAATAATTTGATATTCGGAACGAAGGTAACTTTTTATTGAGCTGAAAAGGTTTAAAGCTGTTCTATATTCATTAATAAGCGGAATATGTGGACCAAGAGTCATCATTATCTGAACTTTGCCCCGGAGAGCAACATCTACCTCATAACAATCAGGGCGCCATCGACAAGAACGTATGTTTCCTATGACAAGTTTTTCTTCCGGGAGCTTGTTTTTCAGTTGGTTTAAAAAAGATTCATCTTTAAATTGATCTGCTGATTTTATACCATTATCAAGAAGAAAATAAAGCATATCATCCCAAATATTCATACGGTTCATAAAGGCCGTTATTCGCTGATATATACTCAATTTTTCAAGGAGTTGTACAAAAACAGCTTCTTCAATAACTTTGTTTTCACCACCTATCACAGCCACTCTCATTACTTCACTTGCTTGTGTAAACAAAAAACTGTTGAGTTGACTTTCTTCCTGAAAATAGTTTTCTTTTTTTCCTTTCCCCAATCTATAGAGAGGGGGTTGTCCTATATAAACAAATCCTTGTTCAACTAAAGGCAACATTTGTCTATAGAAAAAGGTGAGGAGAAGTGTCCTTATATGGGCTCCATCAACATCGGCATCAGTCATAATAATGATTTTATGATATCTCAATTTTTCAATATCAAATTCATCTTTTCCTATTCCACACCCCAAAGCGCCTATAAGATGTTTTATTTCTTCACTTGACAGAATTCTATCAAACCTCGCTTTTTCGACATTCAATATTTTTCCTCTAAGAGGTAGAATAGCTTGGTTTGACCTGTCTCTACCCTGTTTAGCCGATCCACCTGCAGAATCCCCCTCTACAATAAATATTTCTCTTTTTGCCGGATCTTTTTCTTGGCATTCGGCGAGTTTTCCAGCCATTAACAAGCTTGTTGAGCCTTTTTTTCGAGATAAGTCCCGTGCTCTTTTAGCAGCCTCTCGTGCTCTTGCGGCATCGACAACTTTTGCCAATATTTTTTTTGCTATGTTTGGATTTTGTTCGAGAAAAAGGGTGAGTTTTTCGGTACAAACTGATTCGACTATTGATTTTACTTCACTGTTTCCAAGTTTAGTTTTCGTCTGACCTTCGAATTGGGGATTAGGGACTTTAACCGAAATAACACATGTCAATCCTTCGCGTACGTCATCTCCGCCCATTTTCTCTCGCATGTTTTTTGGAATCATATCGTCATTTGCATATTTATTAATGCATTTTGTTAACGCTGATCTGAATCCGGCAACATGACTCCCACCTTCCCTTGTATTTATATTATTCACAAAGGAAAATAATCTTTCAGAATACCCGTCAAAATGTTGCAAAGCAATTTCAACTTCAACATTTTCTTTCGATCCGTATATGTATATAGGTTCATCAAAGATCGGAGTTCTATTTCTATTGAGATACTCAACATAGGAAACTAAACCGCCAGAGGCATGAAATTTATCCTCCTCCCCACTTCTTTCATCTTTTAGATATATGTGAAGATCTTTATTGAGATAGCTTAATTCCCGCAAACGATTTTTTACCGTTTCATACACATATGCTGTGGTTTCAGTAAATATTTCCGGATCTGCTTTAAAGGTAATTTTAGTTCCGGTTCTTTCACTTTCACCTACCACTTCAAGTTCACTTGACTTTGCTCCGTATGCGTAATTTTGACTATATATTTTACCATTTCTCTTTATTTCAGCGGTGAGTTTAACAGATAATGCATTTACAACGGAAACTCCGACTCCGTGTAATCCACCTGAAACCTTGTAACTTTCATGATCAAATTTTCCGCCAGCGTGAAGAGTTGTCATAACCAACTCAAGTGCTGTCATATTTTCAGTTGGATGCTTTTCGATGGGAATACCACGTCCATCATCTTCAACTGATATTACATTGTCTTCATGGATAGTTACCCTTATTCTACTGCAGTATCCCGCGAGTGCTTCATCTATGCTGTTATCAACAATTTCCCAAATGAGATGATGTAATCCCTCTTCAGATGTATTGCCTATATACATAGAAGGTCTTTTTCTCACAGCTTCAAGACCATCTAAAACTTGGATCTGCTCGGCACCGTAGCTATTATTATCAGTCACTCTGATTTCCTTATTATTGTTAATAATTAAACCTTTTTACAACTGCATCGGCATAATTATACTTATAAAACCATTATCTTCTTCGGATTTCATCAGGCAAGGACTACTGTTGGAGTTAATGTAAGCATCAACAATTTCACAGTCCATTACTTGGAGTGTCTCTATAAAATATCGACAATTAAAACCCAAGGTTAATGGTTTTCCCTCATAGGTAATGGACAATTCATCCTTGGCATTACCAAGATCGGCATTTTGCGATGAAAGAATCATTTGTCCTTTATCAATATTCAGTTGGATTGTATGAAAAATGTCTTCCGTAAAAATATTTATTCTTTTTAGAGATTCCAAGAAAGGTATTCTATTTATCTTTAAGCAGTTTGTTAATTCAACAGCTTTAATGATAGCAGAGTACTGTGGAAATTCACCATGTTTCAGACGTATTACCATAATTGCTTTTTTATCACGTATAACCAACTGTTTTTTTTCAAAAGAAATATCTACACTGTCTCTATTTTCACAAAATTTCTTCCACTCCTGAAGACCTTTTTTGGGTATGAGAGTAACCTCATTGAGTTCCATTTTTTCAAGATTTGTAAAAACCTCTTTTTGCATTATAGAGAGTCTATGGCCATCAGAAGATACCATTCTTAAAAAGTATCTATCTTCGATTTTTTCTTTTTCAAAAAGAACAGAAGTAAGTGAGTAAATATTTTCTTGCTCATTAGCGATTGAAAATATGCATTTTTCAATAAGTTCAAGAAAATAATGACACTCTAAAGAAATAAAATTATCCGGCTGATACTCAGGAAATTCGGGAAATTCACTGCTGGACATTCCGGCAAGGTTGTAAGTACTTAATCCAGCTTTTATTATAACCCAACTGTTCTCCATTTCTTCTACGGATATACTGTCAGAGCCTGATTCTCTTACTATTTCAAAAATCTTTTTCGATGGGAGTGTTAAAGATCCTTCTTTGTATACTTCCGCAGAAACAAAGAGTTGCAAACCAACCTCTAAATCGGTGCCTGTAAGCAGTATCCCTCCATCTGAAGATTCTATTAAAATATTCGAAATAATAGCCAATGTTCCTTTTTTATTACAAATATTTTGAAGACTATTAAGACTTTCAAGAAAAGCATTTTTGTTTACAGTAAAGTTGAGTGCCATTTAGAAACTCCTTTCGAAGAATACTTTATTTATTTTTATTATATATTATGTGCACTGAAGTGTTCGTTTTTTGTATAACTATTTGATTTAAAAAAAGTAATTATTCAGCACACATTGTGTTAATAAGAAAAAAAAATTGTTATATGTTTTTTATGAACATTGTTTTAAACATCTTAATAAAAACATATCAGCATTCTGTTGTTGATTAAATGTTTATTGTTTTTATAGAAAACAATAAATTTTGACGAATTAAGTTTAGTAAAAAAAACTAAAAAAATCAATATAATAATAAAATTAATGGATAAAATCAATAATTTATATTTGTCGCGAAATCTCGATCTTTTTATTGGTAATGCATTAAAAAAACCAATGTTTTCTGCATGCTCTTTAGGGTTTTATAAGAGCGAACAGGGAAAAATAAGCAGAAAAATATTCAATTACGGTAGAACCGGATTAGGTTGTGAGAAAAACTTGGTTTGTGAAAAAACGTTTTTCGATCTCGCTTCACTCACAAAACCTTTAGTTACATCCTTAGTATTTTTGTTTTTGGTTGATAAAGGAATTATTAAATTTGAAGATAATCTAGCCAAATTTTTTAGTCGTGTTGATTCAGATAAACAATTGATAAAATTACATCATTTATTGACACATACGTCCGGATTACCGGCTCATAAACCTTACTTTAAAGAATTGGTGAAACTTCCTGTTATTTTGCGATGGAACTTAGTTATAGAGAAAATTCTTTCTGAAAAACTGAGTTATTGTCCTGGAAAATATTGTCTTTATAGTGACTTAGGGTTTATTCTATTAGGCTGTATACTTGAAAGAGTAACTGGCGAGCCGCTTGATATCTTTTGGAAAAAAAACATACTCCAACCTATGAAAATTAAAAACGAACTTTTTTTTGCAAACAAAATAAATACAGAGAAATATAGTTTTGTAGAAACAGGAACATGCCCTTGGTCGAAGACAATTTTAAGAGGGTTAGTAAACGACGACAATTGCCGGGTACTTGGGGGGGTAGCCGGACATGCAGGTCTTTTTGGAACAATTTCAGGCGTATTAACATTTATTGAAAAATTATCATCGGAAATACAGGGGAAAACCAGTATTCTTCGTTTCAGCACAGAAACTATACAGACCTTCTTGAAAAAGAAAAAAAACACATCTTGGATCAACGGCTTCGATACACCTTCCGCAGGTTGTTCAAGTAGTGGGGATTATTTTTCAGATATGAGCTTTGGTCATCTAGGTTTTACAGGAACTTCTTTTTGGATGGACATAAAGAAGGGATGTGGTGTTGTCATGTTGACCAACAGGGTCCTTTGCGGTGATGATTTAAACCCCATTAGAAAACTGAGGCCTTTAATACACAACCTAGTAATGAGTTATATAAAACAAAAAAAATCATCGTGAAAAAACGGTGTGTTTACTTGTATCTCTTTACCCCTTTTTGATAAATATAATTTTATTTCCGTATTGATCTTTCTCACCAATAAAAAAATGGCCATTTCTTTCGCACCACCCCTTGAAGTCTGAGCGAAAACCACTTTGAAGGCCGTTCACTTGAAGAATATCTCCCGATGAAAGTGTAGTTACGGTTTTTTTTATTAATAGGAGTGGTAAAGGACAGTTGAGTCCGTTAACGTCAAGGGTAGCGGCTATTTTAACATCCTCAGTGGTTTTCAGAAGTTCGCTCATGATACTCTTCTCGAAAAAATTTTAAAGAAAACGAAAAATCTCAAGAACTTCATGTATACCATATTTAAAGATTTGTAAAAGGGGTGAGCAAAGTTGCAAAATTTTTTTTAAAAATGTAAAGTCTATATAAAGCCTGACACAGATAGAACAAATGGAGATGTTATTTTGAACAAAGGTTCTACCAAAATTCTTATCGCAGATGATGATGCGATGGTTAGAACTACGGTCTCAAAGATATTGGAGATGTTCGGCCATCAGGTCGAAACAACTTCCGACGGTGTGGGTGTGTTGGAAGCCGTAGATGATAGTTATGATGTTATAATTCTTGATATTAATATGCCGTATATGGACGGTTTTGAAACCATGGATCGGCTTAATGATTTGAACTATGAGGTGCCTGTGCTTTTTCTCACCGGTGCCGGTTCGATGGATTACGCGGTTAAGGCAATAAATCTCGGGGCCTATGATTTTCTGACCAAACCCATTGAGGATCTTGATATTTTTAATGTGAAGATCCGTCGAGCCATTGAAAAGAGAAATTACGTTCTCAGGGAAAGGCAATACAAGATAGCCTTGGAAGATGATATACAGGTAAAAGCCAAGCAGCTAGAAGAACAGAATAAATTGCTTCTCACGTATAGCAATAGTTTGGAAAACGCTACTGTTCAATTGATGAGCAGCTTGCAGAACGCCATGGAGGAGAAGGATTATTATACTGCCGGCCATACCATGCGAGTAACGGAATATGCCCTGATGCTCGGGATGGCCATGGGAATTACGCAAAATGAAATTCTCATTCTCAGGAGAGCTGCTCAATTTCACGATATAGGTAAATTGGTTATCGATCTCTCTTGTATTCAGAAGCCGGGAAAATTAACGGATGAAGAGTGGCTTCTTATTCGCAAACATCCGAGTGTTGGTGCAAATATAATACAACCCTTGGGTTTTATGAAAAGGGAACAATTTATTATTCGCCATCATCATGAAAGAATGGATGGAAAAGGATACCCCGATGGTCTCACCGGAGACCAACTGGATGATTTGACAAAAATTATAATAGTGGTAGACAGCTATGATGCCATGACCTCAAGGCGCAATTACCGAAAAAATATGACCATGGAACAGGCCGTGGAAGAGCTTTTCAAGTGTTGTGGAACCCAGTTTGAACCAAAAATTGTCGAATATTTTGCGAGAAGTATTGTTGATTTCACCCCCACAAAGAATATTTTTTCAGACGAACACCTTGAAAAAGCCTTCCAGAGGAATCAAAACCAAGAATTATAAAATATATAACTCATGAAAATTTCAAGAAAACAGGTTGAACACGTTGCTCATCTCGCAAGACTCACTTTGACCGAAGAAGAATTAGAGAGAATGACGGGCCAACTCGACAATATTCTTTCCTACATTGATAAGCTCGACGAATTAGATACGAGTAGGATAACTCCGACGTCCCATGTTTTTTCGGTATGCAATGCCTTTCGCTCTGATACCGTGCAAGAATCTTTACCGCGAAACGAAGCCCTGAGAAATGCTCCAAAACAAGACGGCGAGATGTTTCAGGTTCCTAGAATTATCTAGTAATTTCACTAACAAAGTATTCCTGTTTTCTTGAGGTTTAAATGGAACCGTTCGAGTTGACCATCACCGAGGCATGTGCACAAATGGAAGAGGGTAACCTCACGGCCATAGTCCTTACAGAGAGTTGTCTTGCCAGGATAGAAGAGGTGGAAAAGGATGTGCACGCCTTCATCACCATAGACAGAGACGGAGCACTTCAGCAGGCGGAAAAAGCGGATAAAAAAAGAAAAGAAGGTGTTGCCGGAAAATTGTGCGGCATACCCTTGTCTATTAAGGATCTTCTTGCCACCAAGGGCTTGAAAACAACCTGTGGTTCAAGGATTCTCGAAAATTACATCCCCCCCTATGACGCAACTGTTGTTTCGAAGGTAAGGGATGAGGGTGCGGTAATTCTTGGCAAGGCGACCATGGATGAGTTTGCCATGGGTTCGACCTCGGAAACCTGTGCCTTTGGTGTTCCCCGGAACCCCTGGAAAAAGGGCTATGTCGCCGGCGGATCATCCGGGGGGTCAGCTGCGGCTGTGGCGTCCTACGAGTGTTTTGCCTCACTGGGTTCAGATACCGGGGGATCGATCCGCCAACCGGCGTCCCTTTGCGGTATTGTCGGCATGAAACCCACCTATGGCAGGGTGTCGCGCTATGGGTTGACCGCCTTTGCCTCATCCCTCGATCAAGTTGGCCCACTTTGCCGGACTGTCGCCGACTGTGCCCTCATGATGAAGGTAATCAGCGGCTTTGATCCTCTCGACTCAACATCGGTAAAACACGCAGTGCCTGACTACTCCTCTTTTCTTACCCACGGGTTAGCCGGGGTGCGGATCGGTGTGCCTCGGGAGTATTTTACGGCGGGTCTCGACCCTGAGGTGGAAAGCATTGTTCGTAACAGTATAGCGGTTCTGAAGGAAAGAGGAGCTGAAATAATCGAGGTTACCCTGCCGCACACGGAATACTGTGTTGCCGTGTATTATTTGATTGCACCTTCGGAAGCCAGTTCCAATTTGGCGAGGTACGATGGGGTTCACTACGGTTACAGGGATATGGGAGCCGATACCTTGCTCGACATGTACAAGGGGACAAGGTCTAAAGGTTTTGGTCCGGAAGTGAAAAGGCGCATTCTCATTGGAACATATGCGCTTTCATCGGGTTATTATGATGCATATTACAAAAAAGCCTCACAGGTAAGAACGCTGATACGCAATGATTTCCAAAAGGCCCTTGAATCCTGCGATGTTATCGTTTCCCCGGTAACCCCGACTCCTGCCTGGCGCATGGGCGAGAATACGGATGATCCTTTATCTGTGTATCTTTCCGACATTCTGACGCTTTCGGCAAATCTTGCCGGTGTTCCCGGGATGTCCGTTCCCGGTGGTTTTACCGAAGCTGGCCTTCCTATTGGTGTTCAATTCCAGGGGCGACACTTTCAGGAAGAAATGTTACTAAAAGTGGGTTTCAATCTTGAGCAAGGACTGCAACTCGGCAAAAGAGTCTTGGATCTTTAATCATTTTGAAAATAACAATTCCGGAAAACATTGCCGCAATTACACCGTACCCTCCAGGTAAGCCCCAGGATGAACTGGAAAGGGAGTACGGGATGAGTGGTTCAATTAAACTCGCCTCCAATGAAAATCCTTGGGGGCCATCCCCCAAAGCAGTTCGAGCCATTCGTTCTGAGTTGTTGAATTTACACCGATATCCTGATGCGTCGTGTTTTTATTTGGTTAACGCTCTCGCCCGGAAAGCTGGCGTTGACCCGGCCGAGGTGGTCCTTGGCAACGGATCGAATGAAATAATTGATTTTCTGGTGAAGGCATTTGTGCGGGAAAAGGATGAGGTCATTACCAGCCATCCATCCTTTCTCATGTATCAAAAGTTTGTACAGATTCGAGGTGGTATCAATTATGTCGTTCCGATGCGAGATATGCACCATGATTTAGGGGTTATCAGGGAGATGGTATCCGATAGAACTCGGCTTATTTTCATCGATAATCCTAATAATCCTACCGGCACAACCATCCAACCGGTCGATCTTTACCAGTTTCTCAGCGATATTCCGGAGACGATCATAGTGGTGCTTGATGAAGCATACATTGATTTTGCCGAAAAACAGCAGAGGGTGGATGTTTTTTCTCTTATTCGAAATAATGCCGGTCGTTGTCCTGTGGTGTTTTTACGTACCTTTTCAAAAGCTTATGGTTTGGCAGGCTTGCGGATCGGTTACGCTCTGATGGCCAGGGAGATTGCCTCCTGCCTGCAAAAGGTGCGTCCACCTTTTAATATCAACCAGATGGCCCAAGTGGGTGCCTTGGCGGCTTTAGGGGATGAAGAGTATTATGAACGCACACTTGCCCGCACTCAAGCAGGCCTTCTGTATTTAAGTCGTGAGGTGGAAGGGTTGGGGTGTAAAAGCTACCCGTCGCAAGCCAATTTTTTTCTGATCGATGTGCGGGGAAATGCCGACAAACTTTACAATAGTTTGCTTACCAAGGGAGTTATTGTCCGTTCCATGAGTGCCTATGGTTTCGAGACCTTCATTCGAGTCACCGTCGGCACCGAGGAAGAAAACAAAAGGTTTATCAAATCGCTCGCCGAAAGCCTTGCGGAACTTAGGGGCCGTTAAGAAATAACTCAAACTAATTTCTCTATTTCTTTACGGCCCCTTATGCCGTTCATGACATTCAAACGGATTATTTATTGTTAAACGACGGCTCAAGTATGTCTGAAAAAGAAAATATCATCACGATAGACGGGCCGGCCGGCGTAGGAAAATCAACGGTGAGCAGAAGGGTGGCCGCCGCCACCGGCTTTGCCTATCTCGATACAGGTGCTATGTATCGGGCTGTTGGCCTGTATCTCAAACGGCATGCTATCGATCTTGATAACCCCAAAGAAATTGCTTATATCTTGAAAACCCTGCGTTTGGAGTTGGTTCCGGCTGTCAATGAACACAGCGATGTCGGGGTTTTTATAAACGGCGAAGATGTGAGTGACCCCATTCGCACGCCGGAGATGGCCATGATTGCTTCACGGGTATCCGCTGTTCCGGTGGTGCGTGATATTCTCACAGAAATACAGCGGGGATACGGGAAAAAGGGGAAAATTGTTGCCGAAGGCAGGGATACCGGAACGGTGGTATTTCCGGACGCGGCATACAAATTTTTCCTTGATGCAAAACCGGAAGAAAGGGCGAGAAGACGCGTCGAGCAGCTGCAAAAAAAAGGTATTGCCGCCAGTTTGCAACAGATTTTAGAGCTGACACTGGAGCGCGACAAAAACGATCGGAGTAGATCGGTTGCCCCGCTGAAACAGGCCGACGATGCGCTCCTGATTGACACGACGACAATTACTCTTGAGGCCGTCGTGCTCAGGATACTTGGGGAAATCGCCAAAAAGGACGGACGGTAACTCCGGTCCCGACAGGAGACGAGGCTGGAGTTACCGGCTTGCTACTTGATTATTAAATCAACACGTCTGTTGCCGCTGTAAGCCTCTTCGTCATGTCCGGTGAAAAGGGGTTTTTCTTTGCCATATGACAAGGTCTGCATACGCTGGGCATCAATACCCATATTGGTAAGATACTGTTGCACATTGATAGCTCTTCTCTCGCCAAGAGCCATGTTGTACTCATTGGTGCCTCTTTCGTCCGTGTTCCCTTCAAGAACCACCCTTTTACCGGCAACGGTTTTGAGGTATTCGGCGTTACGAGTTATCACCGGGACCATGTCGGGACGAATCCCCGCCTGATCGAAATCGAAATAAATCGGAAAAAGATTGTCGGAACATCTTCCGTGTTTTTTCTTATATTCATCAGACTGTTGATCGGCGTAGCTTCCGCTATTCCCCATTTTGTCGTCAAGGGTGCCAACCTTAGGCAGGCGGTCTTGGGAAAAACCTCCATCAAGAGGGTATTTGCCGCTTTTGCCAGCGGCATCGGCTTCGGATCCGGAACCTTCCGGAGGAACCACGGTTTTCTTGCTGCAACCGGCACCAAAGAGAAGAAGAGATGCTAAAAGTGCCGAGATGGTGAGGGTTGTAAAAATTCTTGTGTTCATGGGGTCTCCTGTTGCGAAGCTATTGTTGAGTATAATGATTGACGTGATCTCTACTTTAGTCGTATTCATGCAGAGGTCAAGTGGAAATTGTCAGGAAAAGAGTGTTGTTGTCGGATGTAGGAAAAATCTGGAAATCAATGAGGCAAGATGATGTTTGCAGGTAAGGAAGAAGGCTTGGAGAGCACAGCGAACTATGAGGTGGTTGCCGGTTGTGCCGCCGGGCTTGAGAATCTCGTGCGCGGGGAGGTGGAACTGTTCGGCGGGCAGGAGGTTGTTACCGGCATCGGAGTGGTGCGCTGGCGCGGCACTCTTTTGTCGGCTTATCGCTGTTGTCTGTGGTCTCGTTTTGCCTCTCGAGTCTTTCTCGAACTGTGGCGGTTTGCCGTAACCGACGAAGATTCACTTTATAACGCCTCTCTGGCTGCTGAATGGGGGGAACATCTCACCGAAGATACCACCTTTGCCGTTGGTTGCACCTTGTCCGGAGAGTCGAGGATCACCCACAGCCGTTTCGCAGCGCTCAGGCTTAAAGATGGTCTCGTTGATCATTTTCGGGCCAGAACCGGCAAAAGGCCATCGGTCAAAACCGACCGCCCCGGGGTGCAGCTCCATCTGCATATTGATAATAATTTTGCCACCATTTCCCTCGATTTATCGGGTGAGAGTCTGCATCGCCGCGGATATCGCGATGCGTCCGGCAAGGCTCCCTTGAAGGAGACTCTCGCGGCGGCGATTGTCGCCCTCAGTGGTTGGATGCAGGCTCCGCAAGCCCTTGTTGATCCGATGTGCGGCACCGGCACTCTGTTAATTGAGGCGGCATTGATGTTTGGAGATTCCGCACCCGGATTGTCGCGCAGCTATTATGGTTTCATGGGGTGGCTGGGCCATGACGACAAACTCTGGCACAGTCTCGTTGACGAGGCTTCGGCGCGAGAAGAGGCGGGTGAGAACCAGGAGTGGCCTCTTATAGTTGGTTATGACTGTGATCCCGCCGTCGTGCGAGCGGCTCGGAAAAATATCCGGTTGGCCGGCCTCGACCGACATATCGGCATACACCAAGGGGAGGTTGCCGGCCTTCAGGCCCCGGCCGAAAACGGCCTTGTGCTCAGCAATTTGCCCTTCGGGGAACGGCTTTCGGAGACGGAGCTGGTGACGCAACTTTACCGGGGTTACGGCAGGATCTTACGCCGGCGATTTTCCGGATGGAACGCCGGGGTTTTTATTGCCAATCCGGAGTTGACCGACAGTTTTGGACTCTCTTGGGAGCATAAACATCGGCTGTATAATGGTTCAATACCCTGCCGGCTGCTCACCGGTCGTGTCGGTGGGGGAGAGCAGGAGTTTCGTTGGCAACCCCTGGTGCAAACCGATGAGGGCAGCGGCAGTGAGTTCGCCAACAGGTTCCGCAAAAATCTCAAGCAAATGCTGAAATGGGCGGAAAAAGAGGGGGTATCTTGTTTCAGGGTGTATGACCGCGATCTTCCGGAGTATAATATCAGTATAGATCTCTATGGTAAATGGGTGCACATCCAGGAATGGGCACCTCCGAAAACTATTGATCCGGACACTGCAGCAGCCAGATTGGGCAGTGCGGTCATTGCCGTCAAAGAGATCCTGGGAACGAGATCCGACCGGGTGTTTCTCAAAACCCGGGAGCGCCAGAAGGGCCGAAATCAGTACGGAAAGAAAGGAAACACCCGTAAGATGTACGAAGTCAGGGAGGGAAGCTGCTCTTTCCTTGTCAACTTCACCGATTATCTCGATACCGGTCTGTTTCTTGATCACCGACCGGTTCGGGAAAGGATATTTGCGGCGGCTAAGGGCAAGAGCTTTCTCAACCTCTATGGATACACCGGGACCGCGACGGTGCAAGCCGCTCTGGGCGGGGCGTCGAGCACAACAACGATCGATCTTTCAGCCACCTATTTGCAGTGGACAAGAATGAATCTTGCCTTAAACGGTCTCGGGGAGGTGACCAACAGGGTTGAAAAGGCTGATTGTCTGGAATGGCTGGGCGCTTGCAGCACGATCTACGATCTGATTTTCATCGATCCCCCAACGTTTTCCAATACCAAGAAAGAGATGCGAGTCTTTGATGTCCAGGAAGATCATGTCAGGTTGATTCAACTGGCAATGTCTCACTTGGACCTGCACGGTCTGTTGATTTTTTCAACCAATTTCAGGCGTTTTCAACTAGCCGAGAGTTTGTCGGAAAAATATGCAATTACCGACATTTCTAGGCAATCATTGCCTTTTGATTTTTCCCGGGATAAGAAAATTCATAAATGTTGGGAATTTCGTCACCAGATCCCGATCGTCAGTGAAAAAAAAGACGTTATAAAAGGAAAGCAAAGTTGGTTGCCTGAGTGAATTTCCAATGGCAATTAGTTTGCGATACTATTAATACTACAGACAACGAAGTGAATTCGGAAGTTTATTAAAAACCGGCATCCCGATGCCTGTGCGACTGATCTCGGGTGCAAAGGGGGAGTATCAATGAAGACATTGATTGTGGAGGACGATTTTTTGGCGAGATCCCTTCTCTCGACGCTGTTATCGGACTTTGGAATCTGCCATGTAGCGGTGAACGGCAAGGAAGCTCTGGGAGCCATCGAAAAGGCGTTCGACGAGAACGATCCTTATGACCTTATTTGTCTGGACATCATGATGCCGGTAATGGATGGGCAGGAGGCTTTGCTCGAGTTACGGAAAATTGAGGCTAGGCGAGGCATACGTGGCCTGGATACCACCAAAGGTCATTATGGTCACCGGTATTGATGACTCGAAAAATATTATGAAAGCGTTTCGTCAGGGGCAGTGTGAAGCTTACTTGACCAAGCCTTTGGATCGTAAAAAACTCATTAACCATATTCGGGACCTCGGATTGATCGTATGATTGCCTTGCAAGGATGCGATCATTCTGTTTCACCATGACACACGAAAAAAAACACGATCAGGATGCAATAAGCGGTAGTTCGATCCCGGCATGTATTACCCTGGTAAAACTGCGCGAGCATTTCAAGGAAAAATACAAGTTTACTGAACCGCAGGTCGAACTCATGGTCGTAAGCTCCTGCAAATCACTGGAACAAGGTTTGGCACATTTGCTGGGCTTTCTCGCTGGCGAGGCTTCAGTTCAAGGGCGAGGGCTGAAGGCGATATATCATGGATTTAAGGGCTTATTTCTCAATATGGGAGAACCGGAATGGGCTGCGTACACCAAAGAAATTGAACGGAAACTCCTGGCGGATGAACACTTAGACCACAAGACGATTGCCGGAATACTGCGGCATGGGGTGGCGGAGGTTCTTGCCTATGGCGGGACAACCGATGCTACTCCGACGAAAAGGTGAAATCTTCAAGGATTCACAGGGAGGTGGATGTGGCAGAGATTGAAAAGCTGCAGCAGCAGGTTGAGGAATTAAGAACGCAACTGGCCAAACAGAAAAAGACGAGTGAGATGTTGAAAAAAAGAGCGGTGCAGGCCATCCTCAGCAGCAGAAGTGCTGAACTGGAGGTTGCCGAACACCGTAACTGCGAAGCAGGTCTCGTCCGAGCCGAGGTTGCCAGTCGGGTGAAGAGTGTTTTTCTTGAAAACGTGAGCCATGAGATTCGCTCTTCCATGAACGGCATCATCGGGATGACAAATCTTGTTCTCGACACGGAGTTGTCGCCCGAACAGCGCCTATACCTGGAAATGGTCAATTCGTCGGTTGATCGACTGTTGGTGGTGGTGAATGAGATCCTTGATTTTTCGCGGATTGAAAGCGGGGAGTTGCTCATTGAACCGGAAGATTTCAACCTCAAGGAAAGCCTTGACCATGATCTGTATTTGCTCAAACTGACCGCTGAAAAAAAAGATATCGTCCTGACATGTACTGTCGCTCCTGAAGTTCCCGCCCACGTACACGGAGATCCTGCCCGCCTGGTACAAATTCTCACCAATCTGGTTAACAATGGGATCAAATATACCGATCAGGGCGCAGTTTCCATCAGAATTGAAAATTGCGGGTACGACAGCGCCAGCACCCTTCGACTGCGATTCAGTGTCGAAGATACGGGGTCCGGCATTGCCCCGGAAAAGCTCGAACTGATAAATCATTACTTCAAACAGAAGATCACTCCCAATGTTTCCTTGCCGCTATCGGTCGGCACTACCGGACTGGGACTGACGGTGTCTTCCCAGCTTGTCAAACTGATGGGCGGGGAAATCGCTGTGGAGAGCGGGCCCTCGGGATCAATTTTTTCCTTTGAACTCCCTTTTAAAGAGGTATCCGACATCCAGAGTCTTGAGGAAAAGGCTAATACCACCCTTGAGAACATTACTGAAAGCGGCACTTTTGCCCTCCGGGGTGCCAAGTTGTTGCTTGCTGAAGACGAACTCATCAACAAGATGCTTATAGAAACCATCCTCAAACAACAGGGGGTGCACGTCACTGCTGTCGATAACGGTCAGGCGGCGGTCCAAGAGGCTTGCAGCGGGGCCTATCAGCTGGTTCTCATGGATGTCCAGATGGAAGAGATGGACGGTCTCGAGGCCACCCGGGCGATTAGAAAGCATGAGCGGAAACACGGGGGCCATTTGGATATCGTAGCCCTCACCGCTCAGGCAATGCCCGGGGATCGTGAGAAATGTCTCCAGGCCGGCATGGACGACTATCTTGCAAAGCCGCTTGAGAAAACCCAGCTCATTGAGATTCTGGTAAAATTTCTCACCAAAAGAGCCCTGCTGGTGGACGGTGATCCGATCAGTCAGAACGTGCTCGTACGGAGCCTCATTGAGTCCGGATGGCAGGTTATCCTTGCCGAGACGAGAAGGTCGGCGATGTACGAGGCCTCTCTTTCCCATTTTGATCTCATCCTTCTCGATGTATCCAGACCACACCTGGAAAGCCAGAAAGTGGCAAAACTGATCCGCCAACTGGAGGAATATTCGGGACAGCGGGCGATGATCGTTGGGGTGGGGGATGGGCAAGAGGGAGCGGAGCTGCAAAGCTGTGGTTTTGATGGGGTCATGGACCGTCCTGTCACCAAGGCCAAGATCCTGCGTCACCTCGATGTTCTCTCGGCTACCTGAGAGCCGGAAGCCGGCGAGGGAGTGTCGTGTCGATAAGCAAGAGGCGTAACGCGTCCGAGTATTTATGATACATTATTCACGGGTTTGTCTGCACACCATCGGCTACGAACTTCCCCCAAGGGTTATCAGCTCGGACCAGATTGAAGAACGATTGTCATCTTTGTACGAGAGATTGCGTCTTCCCAGCGGCAGACTGGAGCTGATGAGCGGGATCAAGGAGAGGCGTCTCTGGCCGCAGGGTACACGACCGAGCGAGGCCGCCACCCTTGCCGGTCGTCGGGTTCTGGAAAATGCCGGGCTTGATCCCGGGGACATCGAATGCCTGATTTTTACCTCGGTCTCCCGCGACATGATGGAGCCGGCAACGGCTTCGTTTGTGCATGACAAGCTGGGACTCTCCCCAACCGCCCTGATTTTTGATATTTCCAATGCTTGCCTGGGTTTTCTTGATGGCATGGTGATGCTCGCCAATATGATTGAGCTGGGCCAGGTGGCCAACGGGCTTATCGTCTCGGGAGAGACCGCCGAGGATTTACTGGAATCGACCCTTGTGGCATTACAGGGTGATATGACGATAACCCGGAAGGGCATCAAACCGGCCTTTGCCTCGCTCACCATAGGCTCCGGATCGGTTGCCCTGTATATGCGGCGGGCACGGGAAGGTGAGGATCGTCCCCGATTGGTGCATGGTGCCTGGCGGTCGAACACCAGGCACTCCGATCTCTGCCATGGCGGACAGCGAGGAGGCAATACCATTCTCATGGCCACCGACTCCGAGGCCTTGCTGCATCGCGGGGTGGAAACGGCGCTTGCTACCTGGGAGAAGTTTTCCGCAAAAGATGGCTGGCAGGCAAGGGAGATAGACAGGTTTTTCTGCCATCAGGTGGGTTCGGCGCATGCCAAACTGCTCTTTGAAAAATTGGGATTGCCGCCCGGAAAAAATTTTGAGACCCTGCAGACTCTCGGTAATGTCGGGTCGGTTTCGGCACCTATCACCATGGCCATGGCCATGGAACAGGGGGTTTTTCATTCCGGCCAAAGAGGTGCGCTGCTGGGGATAGGCAGCGGCATTAACTGTATGATGCTGGGAGTTGAGTGGTAACAATGAGTGATCCTTTGAGCGACGACCAGGGGCGTTTGTTGCTGACCCTGGCAAGAACAACTCTGCAGCATCGATTGGTGGGTGGGGATGCCCCGCAAGCACCCGACGATCCGACTCTTTTGTCGTCGGCGGCAACCTTCGTTACCTTGAAAAAGGCCGGCAACCTGCGCGGCTGCATCGGCAATCTCCAACCCGTCGGGGCACTCTGGGAAGGAATACGCGACAACGCCATCAATGCCGCCTTCCATGACGGTCGTTTTTCGCCGCTCAGAGCGGAAGAGCTTCTGCGCGTACATCTCGATATCTCCATTCTGTCCTCCCCACAGCCCCTTGCCTACACGGACCCGGAAACGCTCGTCGCAAAATTGCGACCGGGAATTGACGGGGTTATTGTCGGCGACGGCAGGCATAGCGCCACTTTTCTGCCCCAGGTGTGGCAGCAGCTTCCCGATCCACAACAGTTTCTTGGTCATCTTTGCCTGAAGGCCGGTCTGGCGGAGCGGGCCTGGCGGGATCGAAAACTGGAGATTCAGACCTACCAGGTTCAATGTTTTGCCGAGGACAAATGATGCAAGAGGTGGTGTTGCCGGAGATCCTCGCCGGGAGACTTAAAGAGATTTACCAAGGACTCCAGGATGAATACGACAGGGTGGCTCGGGAGCTGCATTTTTCCTGCAACGGTTGTCCGGATAATTGCTGCGACTCCTACTTTTTGCATCACACCTATACCGAGTGGGCGTTCCTGTGGATCGGCTTCAGGCGGCTTGATGCCAACCGGCAAGATACGCTCCTCAGCCGTTCGCGCACCTGGCTGGAAGAGTGCGAAAAGGCCTTGGCCGTTGGCGGCCGACCGCAGGTCATGTGTCCCCTCAACGAGAACGGACTTTGTGGGCTTTATGAACACCGGTTGCTGGTTTGTCGAACCCATGGGGTGCCTGCGCGGATGAAAAGACCGGATGGACACGAACTGCGCTTTCCCGGTTGTTTTCGTTGTCAGGAGATTGTTGCTGTCGACTATCTCGATAAACAACCGCCGCATGTTGAAAGAACGCCGCTGTTGCATAGCCTCGCGGCGTTAGAGAATCAACTCCTGGGAGGCAAACGCCACCTTTTACCCAAGGTCCGCATCACCATTGCCGAGATGCTGGTCAAGGGGCCTCCGGCACTGCCAGCGGGACACGAGGGAAGAAACACCGAGCCCTGATGGGCAAACACACAAAAGATAACTCCCCGAAAAAAGATAATCCTCGGAAGAAAGAGCGAGAAGAAAATGCGTTTGAAAGTAAATAAAAAACAACCAAATTCGAAAATGTGCTTTGTCTGCGGGACCGATAACAGCTTTGGCCTGAAGAGTTGGTTCTACGAATTGGAAGACGGTCAACTCATGGCGATTTTTCAGCCGGTCGAACAACATCAGGGGTATCCCGGCAGGCTGCATGGCGGCATCGCCGCGACCATCCTCGATGAAACCATCGGCCGCGCCATAATGATGCACCATTCGCATAATATCTGGGGAGTAACGGTGGATTTTTCCATGAAACTGCGGAAACCGGTACCGATTGAGGGGGAGATCAGGGTGCTGGCAAGGATCGTTTCCGAGGGCAAACGTTCTTTTCAAGGTGAGGGCGCAATTCTCCTCTCGGACGGCCAGGTGGCGGTTGAGGGAAGAGGAAAATATCTGAAAATGGACATCGAAAAAATCGCCGATTTTGACCATCAGGGTGATGCCTGGCAGGTGATACCCTCCCAGGACGACCCTGAATTCATCGAAATTCCCAAGCAGCCCTGGGGCAGCGGAGCTTAAACTACCAAGTCACCCTTTTTACACTTTGAAACGAATGTTGAGAATATCGCCGTCACAGACAATATAGTCTTTCCCCTGCAGATACATCTTTCCGGCTTTTTTCAGCTCCGCCTCGCTGCCGTATTCGAGGAGTTCATCGTATTTTATTACCTCGGCCCGGATAAAACCGCGCTGCAGGTCGGAGTGAATTACCCCGGCGGCGACCGGGGCCGGAGATGCTGCCCGCACCAGCCATTGCCGCACCTCATCTTTGCCGACGGTAAAAAAGGAGATAAGGCCGAGGGCCTGCAAACACAGCCGGGCCATGGTTCCCAGTGCCGGTTCCTGTATCCCCAGGTCGCGGAGAAATTCGGCTTTTTCTTCCTCGGTATCAAGGAGAACGATTTCCGACTCCACCTGGGCCGAAACCAGCATGGCCTCCATTTTGCCAAGACGGCATTTCTCCGCCATCTTTTCAAGCAAGGCCTGGTCGCCCAGCTGCTCTTCGGCTACGTTGAAGGCGAGAATCAGCTCTTTTTTGGTGATCAAGGGATAACTGCGAATGAGGAATTCTTCTTCCTCGGTAAGTTGCAACAGCCGGAGAGGTCTTTCTTCCTCCAGGTGCCCTTGCATCTTTCGCATCAGTTCCAACTCCTTCTGCTGTTTTTCGTCCTTAATCTTTTTCAGGGCGAGTTCGATGCGTTCGATGCGTTTTTCGACAAAGATCTGGTCGTGCATGATGAGTTCGCCGTTGACCATCTCCGCATCTCTCACCGGATCAACAGTACCCTCGGCGTGGTAGATCGAAGCATCGTCAAAGGCGCGGACGACATGACAGAGGGCGTCGACATCGGCAATTTCCTTAAAAATATCACCCTTGGCGATATTTTCCTGCTCCATCTTCGGCAGCAAAACCAGATCGATACGCGCCCTGACAGCCTTGTTTGGTTGGTACATTGCCACCAATTTGTCAAAACGGGGATCACGTATCTCGGCTGTTCCCGGAACCGGCTTAACGGGGCCTGCCTGTTCGCGCAAATGGCTGCCTGTCAACACCTGAAACAGGGTTTTTTTGCCGGTTTGCGGTAGTCCTATTATTCCTACTTTCATTGTTGTAAGTATACCTTAGTAAAAGGGGAAGAAGCTCTGTTCGACGGAGTGGGATAGAGCAATGGAGCAATGGGTGCATTGTCGATGGGCAATCTTGACTGAAAACGTATTTGCAAGACAGATACCATAGGAGAGTCGTTTCCGGCAAGTTAATAGCACTTCCTGGTGCGGCGAGGGGTGGATTCTGTACTGCAAATGGGTTGTCGGAGGTAACCGAGAAAGGAGTTGAAAACAGTGGTATTGGATACGAGAAGTTTTCCATCTGCGGTGATAATTGAGCCGATTGGCATAATCCACTCCTGTTTCACCGAGAAATTCGGCATTCCCCGCCAACCCGGAATGGTTCCGGCAGCCACAGCCCGCTTGGAACTGTTGCCGCCCTGCAACCGCTCGGAGATGGTGCGAGGTCTGGATCAGTTTTCCCATCTCTGGGTGCATTTTCTCTTCCATGAGACGATTGCCGAGGGCTGGAAACCGACGGTTCGCCCGCCTTGGCTCGGGGGCCAAAAAAGAGTTGGGGTTTTTGCCAGCCGGAGTCCGCACCGTCCGAACCATATGGGGCTGTCGGCGGTCAAGCTGGAGGCGGTTGTCACCGATAAAGGCTTAGTGTTTCTCGACCTCTCCGGGGTCGATTTTCTCGATCAGACGCCTGTTTTCGACATCAAACCGTACATCCCCTACAGCGATAGCCTAGAATCTGCTTCCTGTGGCTACGCGCACGGCATGCAACCGGAGGTGCCGATAACCTTCACCGCCGAAGCAGAAGCCTTCTGTGCCGGCTATCAAATTGAGACCGGGAGGGACATACTCCAGCTGATTCGGGAGATGATTCGCCATGACCCGCGACCGGCGAGCCAAAAAAAGCGTAAGAGCCGGTTCGGGATGCTGCTTTGGGATGTGAATATTCGCTGGTGTGTCGAGGAGGAGGGAGTCCGGGTTGAGGAGTGTGCCCCGATAAACGGGATAAGTCTCTTCACGAAAAATTCTTCACAAAAAACATGTAAATAATTTTTCTAAGAGACTAATCAAGGTTCGATAAAACCATTGATGAGGCACTTTACCCTCTTGCCGAAGTCATAGGTTTGGGTGTTGATGTTATAGTCGAAACTTCCCCCGGTAATTTCGCCGGTCTCATTTTTCAGTTTGGTCTTGCCAGGGGAATGGACAGTGCGTTTATCGCTATTATAGATGAGCAGGTCGGTATACATAAACTGGTTTTCCTCGATTTTATGGAGTACCACATCCTTGATCAGGACGAGGATCTTGCTGGCCATACTGTATTCCCCGCTTTGCGAGGTGATGAGGGTTACTTTGCCGTTGTCGTCGAAGACCTCGGCATTAACCTTATCGAGGATCACAATATCCAAATCTTCGGGTTTGGTTCGGGCCTTGGCGGCGTGGATAACAGCAGTGTCTTTGCCTTTTTGGTTTTGCAGAATGGTAACCGTCTGCATACTGAAATTCTGATGATCTGTATTTTCCTTATTTATGTTGGGATCAAAACCGCCGCGTGGAGTGAGGAATTTGCCGACTGGAATACTCCACAGGGGGAAGGTGACCAGGAACGCCAGAGGAATCAGCCAGATGGTGTTGCGGTGGAATTTCATCGGTTTCGGTATTTCTGCAACAATTCTGCCGTAAGGTTCCGGGCCTCGAGGATGAGGTCACAGGCATCCCGCACCGCGCCTTCCCCGCCTTTTCGCTCGGTAAGGAAGTGGGCTGCCTCCTGCACCTCGCGCACGGCATTGGCCGGGGCGATGGCCAGTCCAACCTGCTGAAGAAGAGGCAGATCGAGCCAGTCGTCCCCCATATAGGCGATCTCAAAGGGACGTAGTCCGGAAAGCTGCATGATATCTTTAAAGGCCTCGCCCTTGTTCGGCATCCCTTGATAAAGATAGCGCATTTTCAGTTCGTTTGCTCGTCTGGCCACCACCTCGGATGTACGCGCGGTAATGACGCCTGCGTCAACACCGGCCTCTCGCAGGAGGCGGAGCCCGAAGCCATCCTGGGTGTTGAAGGCCTTGCTTTCCTCGGTGCTGCCGGTATACAGGAGGCTGCCGTTGGTGAGAACCCCGTCGACATCCAGGAGCAGGAGGCGGATATCTTTTGCCTTGGCGAGGGCACGCCGGCGCTCCGAATTGGTGGCCCGACTCGCCTTTTCCCGGGCGATGGCACGGTAACCTTCCATTACCTCGCAATCGGAGGGATAAGGGGAACCGGGTGATGAGCAGTGGTCGGACATGGTCAGCTGACGGCGTTTCGCACCTTGAGGATTTGCCGGAGCAGGTCTTCCACCTGCTGCAGGGGAATGGAGTTGGGCCCGTCACACAGGGCTTTTTCCGGGTTCGGATGGATCTCCAGAAACAGACCGTCGACCCCGACCGCAACCGCAGCTCTGGCTAAGGGAGCAATGAATTGACGCTGGCCTCCGGAAGAGCCGCCGGCACCGCCCGGCAACTGCACCGAGTGGGTAGCGTCAAAAATCACCGGGCAGCCGAAGGAGCGCATGACCGGCAGGGCGCGCATGTCGACCACGAGATTATTGTAGCCGAAGCTGGCGCCCCGTTCGACGAGCATGATCTTGGTACCGCCGACACCGCGGATTTTGCTTACCGCATTTTCCATATCCCAGGGCGAGACAAACTGCCCTTTTTTCACATTCACCGGTTTCCCGGTCTTGGCGGCGGCGACCAAGAGATCGGTCTGGCGACAGAGAAAAGCCGGGATCTGGAGAATATCGAGCACCTCGGCGGCGGCCGCAACCTGGCTTATCTCGTGGATGTCGGAGATCACCGGCACCTGGAACTCGCGGCGGATTTTTGCAAGGGTTGCCAGGCCGTCAACCAGGCCTGGCCCACGATACGAGGTGAGCGAGGTGCGGTTGGCCTTGTCGAAGGAGGCCTTGAAAACATAAGAAATCCCTAGTCTTGCACAGATTTCCTGCATGGTTCCGGCAACGGTTCTGGCCAGTTCTTCCGATTCGAGGGCGCAGGGGCCGCCGATCAGCAAGAGGGGCTGGCCGGAGCCGACGACCAGCGGCGCACCGTTTGGGGTGTCGACGGTTACGGCAATCTCCATCATCGGGATTCTAGCCTTTCTGCTTGTGAGCAAGAGCCGCGCTGATGAAATCCCGGAACAGTGGATGGGGCTGCATCGGTTTCGACTTGAACTCCGGATGAAACTGGCAGCCGAGGAACCACGGATGGTCGGTGAGCTCGACAATCTCAACAAGATTATTGTCGGGCGAGGCGCCGGAAATCGTCAGTCCGCCTTTTTCCAGAGGTATGCGGTACTCATTGTTGAACTCGAAACGATGCCGGTGTCGTTCGGAGATTTCTTTTTTGTCATAGGCCCGAAAGGCGTTGGAATCTTCTTTAAGGATACAGGGATAAGCGCCCAGCCGCATGGTTCCACCGAGGTCCGATGCCCTGTCGCGGACCTGCATCTTGTTGCTTCGGTAGTCAAACCATTCCTTGATCAAATAGATTACCGGGTCGGGGGTAAGTTCATCCAGTTCCGTCGAATTGGCCCTCGGCAGGTCGAGGACATCCCTGGCAAACTCAACAACAGCCAGCTGCATGCCGAGACAGATGCCGAAAAACGGAACTTTGTTTTTTCGCGCATAATTGATGGCCTTGATTTTTCCTTCAACGCCGCGTTTGCCGAAGCCACCAGGCACCAGGATGCCGTCGCACCCGGCAAGGAGGCTGGCGACGTTTTTCGATTCGAGGTCTTCGGCACTGATGTATTCCAGGCGAACCTTGGTGCCGTTGGCGATACCGCCGTGCACCAAGGCTTCGTGCAGGCTTTTATAGGACTCGGTCAAATCCACATATTTCCCGGTAATAGCGATGGTCACATCGTTCTTCGGGTTGTGGATGGTGTGGACCAGATCCTCCCAGGGTTTAATGTTCGGCTGACCGGTCCAGATGTTGAGGAGTTCCAGGATCTTGCTGTCAAGGCCTTCGCGATGCAGATGCAGGGGCAGCTCGTAGATGGTTTCCACGTCGATGGCGGTGATGACCGCATCCTGGGCGACATTGCAAAACAGGCTGATCTTGCTCTTTAAGCTGTTGTCGAGAGGCACTTCGGTACGGCAGAGGAGAATGTCCGGTTGGATGCCGTCGGCCCGCAGTTCACGCACCGAATGTTGGGTCGGCTTGGTCTTCACCTCGCCGGCGGTTTTGATATAGGGCACCAGGGTCAGATGGATAAAGAGGGTGTATTCCCGTCCGAGATCGCCGCGCAGCTGGCGGATCGCCTCAATGAAGGGCAGACCCTCGATATCGCCGACGGTACCGCCGATTTCGATGATCGCCACATCGGCAGAACCGTCGAGTTGCAGAATGGCGCCCTTGATTTCATCGGTGATATGGGGGATGACCTGCACCGTGCCGCCGAGATATTCACCGCGCCTTTCCTTGGTTATGACCGAATAGTAGATCCGGCCCGAGGTGTAGTTGTTCTTTTGCTCCATGACGGCGGAGGTATACCGCTCGTAATGACCCATGTCGAGGTCGGTTTCGGCACCGTCATCGGTGACATACACCTCTCCGTGCTGGAAGGGATTCATGGTGCCCGGATCGACATTTATGTAGGGATCGAGCTTTTGGAAGGTCACCGTCAAGCCCCGGCTTTCCAGAAGAGCACCGATGGCCGCCGAGGCCAGTCCCTTGCCCAGCGAGGAGAGTACGCCGCCGGTGACAAAAATAAACTTGGTTCGTTTGGTATTATTTGGCTTTTTCATGGCGCGTACTATAGCAATCGGACCTGATTTTTGAAACAGAAAAGTTCTCTGGGGCAAGAAAAACAGCGGGTGAAAGGGGGATAACTATAACTTTTTGTTGGAGTTTGAAAAGGTTTGCCGGCGTATTGCTATTTGCCGTTCAAGATGTCTTCCAGGCGCTTTTCCCCTATCTCGGCCGCAAAAATGGATTCCAGCAGCTGTGTCACTTTGCCGTCGTCTTCTTCACTGAGGAGAAAACCGGGCAAAGGTTTGGCGGTGAGGGTGCGCAACCGTGCTTTAATTATTCCGGCCTGTTCAAGGTGGGTGCCGATCTCCCGAAATTCGCTTATATCAAGAAGAGCCGGGAGGACGTCCAGCATATTCCCCCAGTATTCCCTTTGGCCGAGGTGTTCGATGAGCTGGGTGACCGCCGTCGCCGCTTCGAAATAGAAATCGGGTACCAGGGCCGGCTGCGTTGAGGAACATCTCTTGCTGGAGGTAAAGAGTCGGCAGCCGAAGGGACGGGCGGGGTATATCCGGCAGGAATGATCTTCAAGAAAAGGACAGGGGGAAGTGTTGTCATTGTGGCCGGGATCGGCGTCTCGGCCTTCCAAACAGGCCCCGGCAAAGTCGTTGTTGGTCATTGTCGCAGGCCGGTGGATGGGCGGAAGAGCCAGTTTTGCGGCGAACCAGGAAGAAAGGTTTTCCGCCGTGACAAAGCGGAGGATATCTTCACCTTCCAGAGCAGTGATGGTGACATTCTGCGTGCAGCAGGTGCTGCAGCCCCGGGAACAGGCGGCGGGTAAGTGGTGACTCCATTCGGTGAAAACAGCATATATTTTATGTAAAATGGTACCTTTCATTTGTTCTTCTCCTGTTTTTTGCAAGCGAAAAAGGCCAGAGTAGCATATCGACAGAATTTGCCAATAAAAACCGGAAGCAAAAAACGGCCAAGGTCTCTTGCCTATTTGGCTGGGAAAATTCCGCTACTTCTGCTAAAGAGATGATTAACGAAAAACTCCGGCACCGTTTCGGAAAAACGGTCGATTTCGCGTTGCCGGGAGATACCAAAAAAGGATGAGGGTTGGAAAAGATGGTACTTCGGAAAATACTGATGGTGTTGTGGGCGGTGGTTACAGTGCACCTGTCGGGTGCTGCTCCTGTTTCGGCGATGAATGTCGGTTTTAAACAATGGTTGGACGATTTTTATCCGACAGCGGCGAAGGAGGGTATCAGCCGGGCAACTTGGGATTCAGCCTTTACCGGCGTCACCGAACCCGATCCGCAGGTTCTTGAAAAGGCCAGCTTCCAGCCGGAGTTTACCACCGAAATCTGGGATTATCTCGATAGTCGGGTCAATCCTCTGGCCATTGACAAGGGCCGGAAAATGGCCAAGGTCCATGCCGCAACCCTGGCGGCGGTTGAACAAAAATTTGCGGTCGAACAATCGGTACTCCTAGCGATCTGGTCGATGGAATCGAATTACGGGGCGATTCTCGAGCAGCCGGAGCGCTTGTTTTATGTTCCTTTGGCCCTTGCCACACTCGCCTATGGCGATCCGAAAAGAAGTAAATTTGCCCGGACACAACTGGTGGCCGCCTTGAAAATCCTCCAGACCGGGCAGATAGGCCGCGCCCATTTGATGGGCTCCTGGGCCGGCGCCATGGGGCATACCCAGTTTATCCCCACCAGTTATTTGGCTTATGGCGTCGATATGGACGGCAGTGGGCGCCGTGATATCTGGAACTCCGTTCCCGACGCCCTGGCGACGGCCGCCAATTTGCTCAAGGCCAACGGCTGGCAGAAAGGCAGCCCTTGGGGCTATGAAGTGGTAATGCCGGCAGGCGGCGAGAAACTCCGGGAGGAGAGCAAAACTCTCGCGGAATGGGCAAAGCTTGGCTTCAAGAGGGTAGGGGGAGTGGCTTTTGCCCGGCAGGAAGACAAGGCGCTGCTGAAAGTCCCGGCCGGACCGGAGGGGCCGGTCTTCTTGATGCTCGGTAATTTCTCCGTTATCAAGCGCTACAACAACTCCGACTCCTACGCCCTGGCCGTCAGCCTCTTAGCCGATCGGCTGGCCGGCTCCGGCGGCATCCTGGTAAAAGCCTGGCCGAGACCATCGGGGTCATTAAACGCCGACGAAAAACTGGAATTACAACAGAGATTGCAACAGCTGGGACTCTATATCGGTGAGGTGGATGGCCATTTGGGGCCGGCAACCGAGAAGGCGATCAGGAGTTACCAAGGTCAGGCCGGCTTGTCTCCGGACGGTCTCCCTTCCCAGAATCTTCTACAGGCTCTCAGGCGCTGAGGATAAACTCACTATGACGAGAGCAAATTTTCTCATCTGCATTGCCATCGCAGTTGTTTCCATAAGTTTCTGGGCCCTGCTCAACAGACAGGAAGCGGAACCGCCCTGGCCCAAACGTATCCAGGGCTTTTCTTTTTCGCCGATGCAGGCCTGGAATGACCAGGCAGAACATAATCTGCCGACGGTTGCGGAAATCGAGTCCGATCTGAAACTGGTTTCGGAAAAGACCTATGCCATTCGTCTCTATACGACCGAGGGTGTCCTTGCCGAGATTCCGGCCTTGGCCAAAAAATATGGTCTCAACGTAACTCTTGGGGCATGGCTCGATAAAAACCTGGAGGAGAATGACCGCCAGATCGAAACGGTCATTCGCCTGGCGAAGGAAAACTATCGCAATGTCATCCGCATTATTGTCGGCAATGAATCCATGCTGCGGGGCGAATTAACGGCGGAGCAGTTAGGGGTGTATCTTGATCGAGTTCAGAAAGCAGTCGAATTACCGGTAAGCACTGCAGAACCATGGCATATCTGGATGAAGCATCCGGAACTGGCCAGCCATGTCGATTTTGTCGCCACCCACATGCTGCCCTATTGGGAAGGTGTGCATCTTGACCGGGCGGTTGATTATGTTGTCGAACACATGAAGATGCTGCAAAAAGCCTTCCCGGAAAAGCCTGTGGTCATAACCGAGGTCGGCTGGCCGAGCAACGGCCGTACCCGCAAGGCGGCGGTCGCTTCTCCCTTCAATGAGGCAACGTTTTTAAGGCGGTTCATCAAACGCGCCGAGGAGCTGAATTACACCTATTATATCATGGAGGCCTTTGATCAGCCGTGGAAGAGAACCAGTGAAGGTTCGGTAGGCGCCTATTGGGGCGTCTATGACGCGGCGCGTCAGGCCAAATTCCCTTTCACCTCGCCTATTGTCGAGGTGCCCGAGTGGCGTGTCCTCGCCGGTATTTCTCTGGGTATCGCCATCATCACCTTTGCCCTTCTGCTTATCGACAGCACCACTCTGCGGAAACGTGGGCGTGGTTTTCTGGCCACCATCGCCTTTGTTGCCGCAACCGGGGCCGTCTGGATTGTTTACAGCTATACCCAGCAGTATCTGACCATCTCAATGATGATCGTCGGCTTTCTTATGCTATGCGGTATCATCGGCGTGGTCATTGTTCTTCTGGCGGAAGCGCATGAGTGGGCGGAAGCGATATGGACGAGCGTCGGACGACGCACTTTCACTGCCATCCATGCCCCGGATGAGAAGCTGCCTATGGTATCGGTGCATGTTCCGGCCTACAATGAACCGCCGGAAATGATGATCGAAACCCTCAACGCCCTGGCAGTTCTCGATTACCCGGCCTTTGAAGTCATCGTCATTGATAACAACACCAAGGACCCGGCAGTCTGGCAGCCGGTTCAGGCCCACTGCAAGATCCTCGGTCCCCGCTTCCGTTTTTTTCATGAAGGCCAACTGGCCGGCTTCAAGGCAGGCGCCCTGAATTATGCCCTGGCGAAAACTGCACCGGAGGCGGAGGTGGTGGCGGTGATCGACAGCGATTACATGGTGTCCACCAACTGGCTGCGTGACCTGGTGCCCCAGTTTTTGCGGCCTGAGGTGGCAATAATCCAGGCCCCCCAGGACTACAGGGATGACGGCGACAACCTCTTCAAGGCCATGTGTTATGCGGAGTATCGCGGTTTTTTCTATATCGGTATGGTCACTCGCAACGAGCGCAATGCCATTATTCAGCATGGTACCATGACCATGGTGCGCAAATCAGTGCTCGAAGAGGTCGGCAGGTGGGCAGAGTGGTGCATCACCGAAGACGCCGAATTGGGACTGCGGATCTTTGAAAAAGGCTATGAGGCGCTCTATATTGCCAAAACCTATGGCCGCGGGGTCATGCCGGACACCTTTATCGACTTCAAGAAACAGCGTTACCGCTGGGCCTATGGTGCGGTGCAGATTATCCGCCATCATGCCAAGGCCTTACAGTGGCGGAAGCAGAGTCGCCTGACCTATGGCCAGCGTTACCATTTTATCGCCGGCTGGCTGCCGTGGGTGGCGGACAGCATCAATCTCATCTTTACCCTGGCGGCCCTCGGCTGGTCCATCGGCATGCTCCACTTTCCAACCAAGGTTGACCCACCGATGATTATTTTGTCGGCGGTGCCGCTGGCCTTCTTTGTCTTCAAGATGGCCAAGATGTTTTATCTCTACCGCAGTCGAGTGAAGGCGACGATTAGCCAGACGCTGGCCTCGGCGGTTGCCGGTCTGGCCTTATCGCACACCATCTCTAAAGCCATTTTATTCGGCATGGTATCAAAAGGACTGCCCTTTTTCCGAACCCCGAAAAAGGCTGAGGGACGACCCTTCTGGTATGCTTTGCAGTCAGCCCGGGAAGAGGGGTTGATCGCCATTGCCCTGCTGCTTGCCGCCTATGCCCTTATCCGGGCGCAGGACGTCGACCCGCCGCCGGATACTATCGTGTGGATAGTGGTGCTGCTGGTACAGTCCATTCCTTATCTGGCTGCCGTCCTCATGGCAATAATCAGCGCCTTTGCCAAGCTGCCGACCAAGCTCATCAGTACCATCACCGCTCCGCCTGCAGTGGGTTCTGCTGCCGACGCAGAAAGCCGGGTGGCAACGGCAGTTGATGATACCCCGGAGCGGCCGGAGTAGGGTGCCAAGGAATTAGCGCATCTCGCCAATTGCCGCAAAAACGGCGCCGGTAAGGGCGGCCAGATCGGCCGGGGCGAGTTCTATTTCCAGTCCGCGTCGTCCGGCACTGACGAAGATTGTTGCAAAAGATGATGCCGACGAATGGATAAAGGTCGGCAGTCTTCTTTTTTGCCCGAGAGGACTGACGCCGCCAAGAACATAACCGGTGGCTCGTTCGACATCCTCTTTTTCGGCCATTGCCGCTTTTTTCACGCCCGCCGATTTGGCGAATTGTTTCATGTTGAGAGTCATGGAGACTGGAATAATGCCCACCGCAAGAGCTGCTCCGTCGAGCTGAACCACCAAGGTTTTAAAAACCCTCGCCTCGGCAATTGCCAGTTTTTCCGCCGCTTCTTTGCCATAGGAAAGGCTGGTCGGATCATGCGGGTAGGAATGCACGGTGAAAGGAATTTTTGCCTTTTTTGCCGAATTTATGGCCGGGGTCATGGTTTTTCCTCAGGGAGGATGCAAGAAAATTAGTGGTCGGTGTGTCACTCTCAACCCTTATACCATGCGGGGCTGCTTTCAACTAGGGGTGAGAAGGTGTTTGCCTGAGGAGATAGGCTGATCCGGCCGGCAAGGTGGAAATAGGTGTTGCCGTCTCTCTGGCGGTGCACTAGGATGGTGCCGGTTAGCTGGTCGAAAAAGCCCCGGGTTTGTCAGCTATTGCATGGATTACAAGGTGTTCCGGGGCGTTGCTTCCTGGCCATGATCATGTGAGGAAAGAGTGTCAAAGAAATTTTTTTCATCTACCAACAGTGAAGATCTTCCGGACATGAAAGATTTAGTACGACCGCAATGGGGCGAAGCGAAACTGAAGGTCAAGTTTATGCACCGCGGCTTACGCCGGGGGCATTCTTTTGCCCGCTTTCTTCGCCAGTTTCCCGGATCACTTCCCCAGTGGGGCCCTTGCCTGTTCGACTTCGATGTTGATTGCCGGGACTATGACTGGCTGGTGGTCTTCCATGATCTGCCCCGGGGCGACACCTTTTTTACCGAGGAGAAATTGGCCTGTCCCCGTGAAAAGACCATGCTGATCACCGGCGAACCATCGACCATTACCGTGTTCGGTACCGACTACCTGCGGCAGTTCGGCTGTATCCTCACCTTTCAGGAGAGGTGGGCGATGAAACATCCCAGGGTTATTTTTCACCATCCCGGCTTGCCCTGGTATTACGGTCTACCTACCGGTGGAGGCGAGTTGATCACTTGGGACATGATGGCAGCAACTTCGCTCCCGGAAAAAACAAAGATGATTTCCACCGTTTGTTCGATACGGACAGGCAACATCACTCTCCATTCAACCCGCGTTGATTTCACTCGACGATTAAAGGGTGAGTTGCCGGAACTGGATATCTATGGCCATGGGGTCAATCCAATGAACGACAAGGCGGAAGCGCTTGATTCCTACCGATTCCATATCGCGGTGGAAAATCATGTCTATGTTCACCACCTCACCGAAAAATTGCCGGACGCCTTTCTCGGTTATACTTTGCCGTTTTACCATGGTGCCCCCAATGCCGCCGACTACTTCCCCAAGGACAGTTTCATCCCCATTGATATCAATGACTACCAGCGTTCCCGGGATATTATTAAAAGCCATCTCGCCAATAACGAATATGAGGATCGTCTGCCGTATATAATCGAGGCCCGGCGTCGGGTGCTGGAGGAGGAGAATCTTTTCGCCATCGTTAGCGGCAAGATCTGGGAAAAAGACCAATCGACTGTCACTGCCACCATGGGAAAGGTGATTCGCAGCCGCTCAACCATGCGCATTAAAAATCCCCTCGCTGGGATTCGCAGCCTCACCGAGAAGGCGGCTACCAAGATTTACCACCGCATCACCTATAAAACCCGCAACAAAAAGAAAATTCACACCTGAGAGGAAATCCGGAATATGAATTATCGAATTGAACATGACTTGCTCGGGGAACGTGAAGTTGCGGCAACTGCCTATTATGGCGTGCATACTTTGCGAGCGCTGGAAAATTTTCCGATCAGCAAAATACCGATCAGCACGTATCCAAATTTGCTGAAGGCCCTGGCTTGTGTCAAGCAGGCCTGCGCCTTGGCCAATCATGAACTGGGCTTATTGGTTGATAACAAAGCACATGCCATTGTCGAAGCCTGCAAGGAAATCATTGGCGGAAAATTACATAACCAGTTTGTTGTCGATGTGATCCAGGGCGGTGCCGGAACCTCGACGAATATGAATGCCAATGAGGTAATTGCCAATCGCGCCTTGGAACTGCTTGGTTGTGAGCGGGGCGACTATAAAAAGCTGCATCCGCTTGAAGATGTCAATATGAGCCAAAGCACGAACGATGTGTATCCAACTGCGGTGAAGGTGGCCTTGCGATTCAAAATTGATGAACTCATTGCCGGCATGGATGTGTTGAAAACAGCCTTCGCGGAAAAAGCTGAAGAATTCAAGGATGTTTTAAAAATGGGGCGGACGCAATTGCAGGATGCCGTGCCGATGACTCTCGGTCAGGAATTCAGCACCTACGCCGTAATGATCGAAGAAGACCAGCAACGACTGCATGAAGCAGCTTTATTGATTCAGGAAATGAATCTTGGCGCGACCGCAATTGGAACAGGGATCAACGCCCACCCCGGTTATGCCTCACTGGCTCGCAAATATTTGAGCCTTGTCACCGGGATTCAATATATCACCGCCGGCAACCTGGTGGAGGCGACACAGGATGCCGGCGCCTTTGTGCAACTTTCCGGCGTGTTGAAGCGCGTAGCTGTGAAACTCTCGAAGATTTGCAACGACCTGCGCCTTCTTTCTTCCGGACCTCGGACCGGGTTCGGCGAGATTAATCTTCCCGCCGTTCAGGCTGGGTCGAGCATCATGCCGGGGAAGGTGAATCCGGTAATTCCCGAGGTTGTGAACCAAATTGCCTTTATGGTGATCGGCAACGATGTGACCGTGTCCTTTGCCGCAGAAGGCGGACAGCTGCAATTGAATGCTTTCGAGCCGATCATTGCGCGGAGTTTATTTGACAATCTCGTCTACTTGCGTCAGGGATGTGTGACCCTTGCTGCACGTTGCGTAAGAGGCATCACCGCCAACCGTGAACACCTGACCAAGATGTTAAACCATTCCATCGGCATTGTCACCGCGCTCAATCCCTTGATTGGCTACGAGAATGCAACTGCTGTGGCAAAAGAGGCGCATGTCACAGGCAAGGGTGTAGCCGAAATCGTGCTGGCGCGGGGCTTGTTGACCAAGGAACAGCTGGACGAAGTATTGTGTCCGGAAAATTTAACACAGCCAGGTTGGTTTAAGAAGTAAGCGAGTTCATCATCTATTCGCACCAATATTCGGCAAGCCATTTTGTTGGTTTTACCGTCTTATACCACACCTTATACCATGGCACAGATGAACCCCAAACTCCGGCGATGGCTTCATCTGGCTTTGGATTACCGTGAAAAGCAATAATTTTTGCCCCTTTAGGGATTTTTTCTTTTTTGGGAATTACAAAACTATTTAAAATTCCACCGGGCATACAATGAGCCTTAAAGCTTCGAACCCATTCTACCGGAAACCATTCGAAACCTCCCTTTCCTAGAGCTTGGGGTAGATAGACCTGTTCTGTTCGATAGTTTTCATATACGGAAGCCGCGTTTTCTTCCCATTGTTCTAACAATTGATTATGTTTTCCCATCTCAAAACAAATCACAGACCCTTGTCCAATTGTTCTGTTAGGTTGAGACCAATTTTCAGCCATACTTAATTTGTCGGAGTATGTAAAAAAACAATCTATATTGTCGACAATCACAACATCAAGATCCAATAGCAATACTTTTCCTGTAATGTCAGAGTATTGTTTGCCTAGAAGTGCGAGTTTGCGCCAGCACAGACATTTTTTCAAATATTCCGGTGGTGGTTCTTTAAAAACAGGCAGAGGTAATACCTCAATATCATTGTGAATGTCATCAGCTATCTCTGTTAGGCATATAAAACGAAATGGCAAGGTGAGATTGCGCCGAACCATATGATATAAATTGTTAACATACTCTTGACCAAATTTAGTTCCCCATTTAATACAAACAACATTTACCGGTGTCATATAGTTCCTTCTTTAATGAATTGACAGGTGAGCCTTTCGTAAAAAGACGGTTGATAACAAAACCAGGGAGTATTTTAATTAACATGCTGAAATATTTGAACTTCATGGCATTTTCCTCGGTATAGTTCTGTGTCCGGCAAAACAAAACCAAGGAGAATGTCGTGAAGCTCGTAGACAAGATACCATGGTTGATGGATCGAGTCCAAAGAAGTTTATTCTCCCATTTCAACCAATGTTTTGCGTGTTATTGCATTTTATAGAACGGTCTGTCCTTGCTGTTGATGATAACGAGGGTTGTCTGTTGGGAGCCAATTTTCTTTGCCAATGCCGCGGTTGTCTGTTTGGCATAGTTCCCGAGTTCCGAGACGCTTATGGTCCGGTCATTATTGCTGTCCGCTTCTTGTTTATTGCTGAGGCCGTCGAGCAGGGTGTAGGTGAGCAAGCCATTGCCTTTATAGCCGTCCAGTGCCTCCTGGACCGAGCTGGTGGAAGTAAAGAGAGGCAAGCCCATTTTCCTGGCGAGCACGGACATGCGGGCCTCAAAGAGGCTGCTGACAATGGCATCGATTCCTCCGTCCTGGCAGGAATCGAAAATGAACAATTGGTTGAGCGACTTAATTTTCTTTGCAGTGTCGACTAGTTCGTTCGAACTTATGGTACTGGCATCGCTGAGGGTACCGTCATAGTCACTGGTCAAGATATAATACTGGCTCTGGAGAAGAATGCCGTGGCCTGCGATAAAAAGAATGAAGCCGTCCTCCGGCTTGATTATTGCCGAAAGCTCATTGATTTTTTTGAGAATATCCGATTTTCTCGCCTTCTCATTAACGAGGAGTTCCTGGTGGATATTGCCGGCTGGGTAGATCGTGGCTGCCTGGTGGCTAAGCTTTAGCTGTATATCGGCGGCGTCTTTGGCCGCATATTTGAGGTTGACTGCCTTGTCCTTATATTTGTTGCTGCCGATCGACAGGATATACAGATGGGGGGCATCAGCTGTTTTGGTTGAACGAAACCCAAAGGTTTGCACAGGGCTTTGCACGGTATTGTTCTTATTAAAAGCAGTTATGGAGATTTCGTTTTCCCCGGAAACTGTGTCAATCTCCTTGCAGTCGGTGAAACTCGCCCCTTTTTCATGGCTGTCGATCGGTATGGGTTTACCGATTTCGCTTATAGCCAAACTGCGCATCTGTTCATGAATCGCGGCGCCGTTCATGGCCATAAGATGGAGTTTTTCCGAGGGGGATCTGACCATATCCCGATAATAGCCGTCGGACACAATGAGTTTGCCGTTGTGAAACAGGCGAACTTCGCCGATGCCGCCGCCGGTAGTCGATGCCTGGTAGCAGACCTTGATTTTGGCTGCATCCGTGTTGTTCGGGATGGTGGCAAAACCGACACTCGGAGGTGGGTTTTTGACTGCTAAAGACATGGTGAGCGGGGCGATATTGCGGACGTCTTCCCCTTGCAGGGCGGTCATGACGATATCCGGCCGATAGAAAGCATCGTAGAACCGCTCGATTGGGAAGTTTTTACCGTCAAGACTTGCGGTCAGGTAGGTGGCACCTTTTGCCGAGGCGTTATAGTAACCTTCGGAGGTAATAATGAGCCACTCATCGTCGTCAAAACTGACCAGCATGGCCCGCTCTCTTCCGGTGGTCGTGTCGAAAAGCCTTATTGCCGCGTCATCGGCGTGCAGAAAAATTGATTTTCCATTGGGATGAAAGAGCGCCGCCAGCGGATGTTCCTGGGAGCCACCGGCCGATGCCGGCTTGTTCAAGAGGAGACGGGCAACCGGTTTTGCCGAGGCAAGATCCCAGAGTGTCGGGGGTTGAGAGGCGATAAAACCATATTTATCGTCCGGTGACAGTGCCGTTCCCCATACCCCGTGCCAAAAACCGTCAAGCCCGGAAATTTTTTGCACCTGCCTTCCCGTGGCAATGTCCCATTTTCTGGCCGTACTGTCACCCGCGGCACTGGTAAAAATGAATTGACTGTCCGAGGAGATGGCGATCCCGGTAATGCCACCCTTAAGGCCTTTTTCATGGCCGGCAAAATGTTGGACTTTCTGACCCGATTCAATATCCCACATCTTCAAAACAGCGTCGGTGCCGCCGGTGACGATGTAGCTCCCGTCGGGAGTAAATGCCGCCACAAGGTGTTTCGGCAAGTTGAGGATTGAGGCTTGGGAGCCGGCATCGAATTGCTTGATAAAGTCACCGGTCTCCGTGTTAAAAAGATAGACATAGCTGCCATGGGTGGCTAAAAGGGACTTGCCGTCCGGGGAGAAAGCAACGCAGAACAGATCTTTTTTGAGATCAGGAAAGGTTCTGATCTGTTTTCCGCTGTCGAGATCCCAGATGCCAAGGCTGGACTGATTGTCCGCCGACCGACCGCCAAGCACCGCATATTTGCCGTTCGGGGAGAGGGCGACGGAGGCGATATGCAGGTTATGGATGGCGATTGTCCGCAGTTGTCGGCCTTGCACCAGGTCCCAGAGGTGCAGCGTTCCGCCGGCAGGATTGCCGATATTCTGAGCGTTATCGATGGTGACGAGAAGAGCGCCGTTTCGGGAAATCGCCATAGTGCTGATATTTTTCGCGGGGCGACTGAGATTCATTTTGATATCGGACAGTTGCAAAGCAGAGAGAGGGACTTTGGCAGCGCAGGAGGAAAGGAGGAGAACACAAAAAAATATCAGCATCTTTTGCGGAACATGCATGGACAAGCCTCATTATCATCGTTTTCTATTTTTCGAGGGGGAAAAACGGGAAATATACAGATCCTTCCTCTCCCCATTCTCATTTGTTCATATTGCCGGTTCATGAAAAGGGCTCTTGAAGTCGGCAATGCGGACATCATATCGCTCGCGTATGGAGGTGTCTATAACTGTCTGTGCAGCTGCTCGCAAATAATCGGTGAAGATGAGTGTCTCTTGCACTGGCCCGATGATCGGTATAGATTCAGCGTTTTACCAATGAGGCTGCAAGCGCCTAGTGCAAGAAGCGCGAAAGAAGCACCGGCCCGGATTATTCAGGATTCTGCTTTCATGACCACATCACGCCCATCCCCATCCCAGCCGACAAAACGAAAACGGCAAATCACCCCTAAACGCTCAGGAGTTTCCCCTTCCGGGAGGAGAAAAGGCAGGGCTCCGGCAAAAAAACCGCAGGCCACTCTATTTCGAGACATCCTCCTGATAAGTTTGGAGTGTATGGGATTTACGGTTGTTGGCATAGCTGCCGTCATTGTCCTCCTCGGTTATTTTGCCGGCAGGTTCTCCGGGACCAGATTTCTTCATAGCCTTCTGCCATTTGCCGGGGGGATTTTCGGATTTGTTGTTCTGGCTGCAGCTCTTCTCAGCGTTTGGAAGAGACTGCGGCGGTGGCTGCAGGGCCGCTCGGTCTTGCTTCCCCCGGCTGTCATCCTCGGAGTGGCTTTCTTGATCGGCGGTTTTGTCCCGAAGGAGCATTTCACCCGTGCCTTTGGCTCGTATCGCACCCTGGTCGGCGGCAAGGAAGAGGCCGGCAGGGTAACTCTCGCGCATCAGGTGTATGCCGCCTATCGTCGTCTGGATACGGTGCAACTTGTGAAAATGATTAACCGGTCGGGACCCTATGCGGAGGCCATTGAGGAGGCGGCAGCGACCTATGCCCTCGACATCGATCTGCTCAAAGGCCTTGCCGCCACGGAATCCTCCTTCCTGCCGCGCACCAGCACCGATGGCGGGCATGGACTCTTTCAAATCACCCAGGCACCGAGCACAGTGGTAACGGCAGTCAACAGAATCTTCCCGGCGGATAAGCGGCAGATGGCTGACCCCCGGTATAATGCCTTTCTTGGGGCAGCCACCCTCCGCTACTATATCGACGAGATGAAGGGCGACATGTTTCTCGGTCTTTTGGCCTATAACATCGGGCCGGCCAATGGGGGTCTGCTTTTTATCATGGCGCAATACGGGGTGACGGACTTTGTCACCATCCAGCCCTATCTCTTGCAGTTGCCCCGCGATTATCCGACCCGCGTCTTGGCCTATGCCCTAGCCTTTCGTATAGAGCGGATGGAGGGGCGCCTTCTGGCGTATGAGGAGGAGAAAAACGCAATAAAAATTCAAGGTCTTGGTATTCCCGGGTTAGAGATAATTGTATTCAAGACATTGTCGACGACAACAGGGGTGTCGAGGTAGGTCAAGGTTGGGTCGGAGTCATATTTGCCACGGACGAACGCTTTCCATTCATCGGTGTACAGCCTGTCTGCATCTTCTCGCGACTGCCAGAGATAAATTCCGCCGGCTTTAATGCCGTCGGGGGTAAGAAAGTAGTATTTTCTAATCAATCCGGGCATTCCTTGGTATTTGGGGGCGGTACTCAGAAAAATATCTCGAGCCTGAAGATTTGATATCGGTTGTGGAAGTTTGAATTCGACAATTACAGTAATCATGCATCTCTCCCTATGGATTCACCCGTTTTCCGAGGATCGACAGACTGAATTCCTTGCCGTCCATTTCTGCTATCTCGGGAAGTTTTCCCCATTCTTCAAAGCCAAAGGATTTGAAGAGCCTGAGACTCGGGTCATTGTGGGAAAATACAAATCCGACAACGGTCTTGATGTCCAACCGTTGAGTCATTGCCAATGCCTCCGCCAACAAAGTTCGGCCAAGCCCTTTTCCTCTGCATGCCGCTGCAACATAGATACTGATTTCGGCGGTGTGGTCGTAAGCGGCTCTGCCGTAAAAAGACTGGAAACTCACCCAGGCGACAACCTTGTTGTCTTCTTCGTGGACCATGAGCGGGCGCTTGCCTTGGATATGCTGCCCGAACCACTCCATCCTTGACGCAACCGTTACTTCGACAGTGTCGGCAGTAGACTGTCGAGTCGGAATGGTTGCGTTGTAAATAGAGACAATTATCGGCAGATCACTCTCATTTGCAATTCGCATGTTCTTCTTTTTGAATCGAGTACTTCACATTTAAAAACTGTCCATTGTTCCCGCCGATTTTCCTTTTCGCGTATCAAACAACGAGCCTCCTTTTGCGGCAGCCTGCAAACGATACAGGGCGTCCCCCGGCAACTTTTCGATGGTTCCTGTTCCATCATTATTTTTATGGATGCGGGCGAGTGCATCCATCCCCGAATCGTATTCAAACAACACCTTGTCGACCTCCGTCTTATAACTGATCTGATATTTGAATTGATGTGGGTTGTCTTTGATCAACGAAAGCATCGCTATCGCCTGGCCGGTCGCTCCGAATGAAGCATTTCGCACCCCCAGATCCTTTTGAATAACCTCCGCGGCAGTGCATAGGGCCGGCAGGAATAATGCCAGTACCAAGAGGACAAGTGTCTTTGAGAAATGTTTATCCAAATTTGGAAGCGGCTTCCAGGAGCCGCTAAATGTATTTTTTGTCATTGTCAGCGGATGGTTGTGAGCGACAGATATTGCTCTGTCATCTTTTCATGTAGTTGCTAACAAGAATAGTGCGTATTCTTCCCTTTGTCCAATGATCGCATTATCGAACGAACGTAGCGTGCCGTTTTCATTGTGGCAATGAGGCTTGGTATCACCATAAAGCACGGACACCGGAAGAAAATCTTGTGGTGACAGCAGTCGAAACAGGTAAACACCAATGGCGACAAAAGCACCACACAATGAAGCAATGATGAGCCTGTCTTTTTTCTCGTCATTTAAAGATTGAATTGCTTACTCGTGATTTTTCTAATACCATTTTTGGATGTTCTTAACATAATCTCGGTCACAGTTTCAATCAGTTAACAGGAGGATCAAACCTATGCCGGAATCCATACGTTTCACACTGAATGCAAAACCTGTCACCATAACCGCGGAAGGCGACCGCAATCTTCTTTCCGTCTTACGTACTGATCTGGGCCTTACCGGGCCAAAATTCGGTTGTGGTGAGGGGATCTGCGGCTCGTGCACTATTCTGTTAAATAATGAACCGGTCCGCTCTTGTCAAATGAAGGTCAAGGACGTTGAGGGGGCATCGATTGTGACAATTGAAGGTTTGGCGAAAGACGGAGCCTTGCATCCCTTGCAAAACGCATTTATTGCTCACGATGCGCTGCAATGCGGCTATTGCACCCCCGGCATGATTCTTACCGCCCATGGTTTTCTCTCTCATACCCCCAATCCTACCCGCGAGGAAACCATCGCGGCCATGGAGGACAATCTCTGCCGCTGCGGCGCCCATAAAAGGATTGTTGAAGCCATTCAAGACGCGGCCAAAACGATGAAGGGAGGGCAAGCATCATGAGCAAAAAAATGAGACAGGACCAAGGGCAACAGGAAATATCTCTGTTATCCGTGACTCGCCGTCAATTTTTAAAGCAAATGGGGATAGTGGGGGGCGGGATTTTTGTCTATTTTAATGTGGGGAATCTGGACGCTTGGTCCCTTACCAAGCGGGAAGGCTTTTTGAATGCCAAAATCCCGACCGATTTCAACGCCTTTTTACGGGTCGGGACGGATGGCAAAATTTCCTGTTTCACAGGGAAAATTGAAATGGGCCAGGGAGCGATCACCTCCTTACCCCAGATGCTTGCCGAGGAACTGGACGTCTCCTATGATGCGGTGAACCTCGTCATGGGCGATACGGACCTCTGCCCATGGGATGTGGGCACCTTCGGCTCACTTTCGATCCGCCATTTCGGCATTGTTCTCAGAGAGGCGGCCAGTGAGGCCAAAGGCGTATTGAAAGAGCTGGCCGGCGACATCCTGAAACAGCCGGCTATCGACCTCGGGACAAGGGACGGCTTTGTTTATGTAAAGGCCACGCCTGCTCAGAAGGTGAGCTATGCCCAGCTCACGCAGGGGAAGATCATTGAAAAACATTTGGACACACCTCCTTTGAAACCTCACACCGAGTATGCCATTATGGGCAAATCCATGCTCCATCAGGATGCCCGCGATAAGGTTACCGGCAAGGCCAAATATGCCGGAGACATCCGCTTACCCGGCATGCTATATGCGGCCATTTTACGACCGCCGGCCCACGGCGCCGAATTGAAGAATCTCGATCTGTCCGGGGCAAAACAGATGGAGGATGTCTTGGTCATCGAAGATGGAGATTTGATAGCCGTTCTTCACCCGTTTCCGGATAAGGCAAAAAAGGCCTTGGCAAAAATTAAAGCCGAGTATACCACCCCCGAAACCGGATTGGATCACGACACCATCTTCGATCACTTGCAGGCGGTGGCGCCTGTTGGGAAAACGACCTCTTCGGCCGGCGATCTTGAAACCGGAAGAGGCATGGCTGCGCATAGTTTGGAAGAGACCTACTTGAACAGCTACGTCGCCCATGCACCGATGGAACCCCACACTGCCGTCGCCAGTTTTGAGAACGGCAAATGTACGGTATGGGCCTCCACTCAGACCCCATTTTCAACGAGAGACCGGATTGCAGCCGTCTTGAACCTTAAACCGGAAATGGTGCGGATGATCACCCCCTTTGTCGGAGGAGGCTTCGGCGGCAAGGGAGAACCGGGCAACCAGGCGGTAGAGGCCGCCCGGTTGGCAAAAATTGTCGGGAAACCGGTTCAAGTGGCCTGGAGCCGGGAAGAAGAATTTTTTTACGACACCTTCCGGCCCGCGGCAATTGTCAAAATCAAATCCGGCATTGATGCCGGCGGCAAGATTGTGTACTGGGACAACACCGTCTATTTTGCAGGTGAAGGGGGGAGCGCGCCGATTTACGACATCCCGCATTCCCGCACGGTCATACGTGGCGAATGGCGGCAAAACGACCCTGGATCGCATCCCTTCGCCGTTGGGCCGTGGCGGGCGCCGGCCAACAATACCAACACCTACGCCCAGGAGCTGCAAATCCATATGTTGGCCGCCAAGGCGGGGATGGATCCCCTGGCCTTTCGTCTGCACAACCTGAAAGATCAACGGATGATCGGCGTATTGGAGGCAGCGGCAAAACAGTTCGGTTGGGGGTCGACAAAATCAGCCGACGGGCGGGGCTATGGCATATCCTGCGGTATTGATACCGGGACCTATGTTGCCCATATGGCGGAAGTCGAAGTGGACAAGAACACAGGAAAAATCAAGGTCAAGCGGGTGGTTTGCGCCCAGGATATGGGCTTTGTCGTCAATCCGCAAGGCGCGAAAATTCAGATGGAAGGGTGTATTACCATGGGTCTCGGCTACGCTCTCGCTGAGGAAATTCATTTTAAAAACGGTAAAATTTTCGACCTGAATTTTGATTCCTATCAATTGCCGCGCTTTTCCTGGCTTCCCGAAATTGAAACAGTCCTCGTCGATAACAAAGATCTGCCTCCGCAGGGAGGCGGGGAGCCGGCCATCGTCGGGATGGGCGCGGTCCTTGCCTGTGCCGTCTTCGATGCAACCGGTGCAAAAGTGCTGCAGCTGCCTATGACCTCGGAACGGGTCAAGAAGGCCCTCGCCACGATCTGATTGCCAGACCATTAGGCCATCCTTTACCCGCTGTGCGGGTTTTTGCGATGGCCTTGCCGCAGTTCGCCATTATGCATCGACATTTAAAGCCACAGGAGGATTATCCAGTATCGGGGTAATCCTCCAAGGGTGCGGAAGTGTTGAAAGATCCTCAATTTTTTTGAGGGGAACTCCGATAGCGTGTATCGATGATGCTGAAAGAACACTCCTTGACCGGGTGTTGATAATTTGGTAAATAATATTTATCAATTTTTGCTATATTTATTTATTTTTTAAAAATTATTTGATCATATATATGATATAAATATATTTATTTTTTCATGCAATAGGTAAATAAACATTATTCATGTTATGAAAACCTCAATCACCATCAATCCCCCAGGCAAATTGAAGATCATCGATGCGATGAGAACTCTGCTGGAGGAACGGACCTTCGAATCCCTCACTATCTCGGATATCGCATTCACAGCTGGAGTCACCGAAGGACTGATCTATAAGTACTTCAAGGACAAGCGCGATCTCCTGCACCACGTCCTCAAGGAGCACTACGACCATTTCTTGGTCCAGATTGAACGGGACCTGCAGGGGATCGACGGGGCCCTAAACAAACTGAGAAAAATCATCTGGTCCTCCATCGAACGCTATGCCAATCACCGTGTGTTTGCCAGGATAATCCTTCTTGAAGTCAGGAATTCGGAAGAATATTTCCACAGTGAGGCCTATGCCTTGGTGCGGCAGTTCAACCGTATCCTCCTCGATATTATCAAAGAAGGCATCGCGAGCGGTGAAATCAGGGACACTCTACCTCCCGCCTACATCCGCAATGCCATTTTCGGCACCATAGAGCATTCGTGCCTGAATCGGGCCATTTTCAATGAACCAGTATCGACAAATGATGCTGCCAGGATCATAACCGAGCTGCTTTTGAACGGGATCAAACGATAATCAGGAAAAGAACAGCAATTTTTCTAACCCGGTGTCTCGCCGCTGATGTCAACCGGTTGTGGATATCGAACACACCAGAAAGGACAGAACCATGAAAGACGTTGTCATTGTATCCGGATGCCGAACCGCTATCGGCGCATTCGGCGGCACCCTCCGTGACCTGAACGGCGCCATCCTGGCAAGTATCACCATGAAAGAGGCCATTCGGCGGGCCGGCATCGATCCGATCTTGATCGACGATATCCGCTACGGCTGCTGCATGGAATCAGCCGACACCCTGAATGTGACCCGGGTCGGCTCGCTGCTTGCCGGCATTCCGGAAACCGTTACCGCCGTAACCATTAATCGGGTTTGCATCTCGGGTATGGAGGCCGCCATCTCCGGTATGGCCATGATCCAGGCCGGCATGGCCGACATCATCCTGGCCGGCGGAACCGAACATATGTCCAGCGTTCCCTATTCGGTTCCGGGGGCACGATGGGGCTGTCGCCTGCAGGACCAGACTTTTGTCGATAATCTGATCCATACCCTCCATTGCGGCTCCCACCTCATTCCACACCCTGAAGACGGCCCGGTGGACGCCACCCGGCAGCCGCTCAGCATGTTTGTCGGCAAACCCTATATCATGGGGCACACGGCGGAATTCGTCGCCCAGCATCTGAATATTACCAGGGAAGAGATGGACGAAGTCGCTCTGCGAAGCCACAACGAGGCGGAACGGGCCACCCTGGACGGGTCCTTTGCCGACGAGATTGTGCCGGTGGAAGTTCCCCAGAAAAAGAAACCCCCTCTCGTCTTTGCCAAGGACGAACATTTCAAACCCGGTATGACCATGGATATGCTCCGTAAACTGCCACCGGTCTTTGTCCCCAAAATCGGCACCGTCACCGCCGGCAACTCCAGCGGCATCAACGACGGGTCCACCGGTATGGTTATCATGTCCGCCGACAAGGCAAAGGAACTGGGTTTACAACCCTTGGCCAGGATCAGGGCCGTCGCCAGGGGGGCATGCCACCCCTCAGTCATGGGACTATCGCCGGTCCCGGCCGTCCGCAACCTGCTCAAGTCTTCCGGCCTTACCATAAAGGATTTTGACCTCATTGAGGTTAACGAGGCCTTTGCCGCCCAGTACCTTGGCTGTGAGAAAGAGTTGGGTCTCAACCGGGAGATCACCAACGTCAACGGCTCGGGCATCGGCCTGGGACACCCAGTGGGCTCGACCGGTGCCCGCCTGATGGTAACCCTGATGTACGCGATGAAAAAGCGCGGCAAATCCCTGGGTCTCGCTACCCTGTGCGGCGGCGGCGGAGTATCCATGGCCTGCGCCATTGAAATGATCTAAACCGAATTAAGGATGTGTCGCCATCCGGAAGATCCCGGACGGACAATTATTCTATGTGGAGGGGAACACCATGACCTATGAACCACTCTCGGAACAGGAAAAACTTCGGTACAGCACGATCAGTCAGGAAAACATCGATTTCATCATGAGCCGAAACAACCGGATCAACAGGTGGGTCATTGCCGATATGATCCGCCGGACCCGTTAACACTATCCTGACAAAAAGGCCCTGGTGTTCAACGACATGAGCCTGACTTACAGCCAGCTGGAAGATCAGTGCAACCAGGCCGCCAACGCCCTCACTGGCCTGGGAGTAAAAAAGTACGATCGTGTAGCCATCCTGGCCCATAACACCCACCATCATGTCCTGACTTGGCTGGGTTGCGCCAAGATCGGGGCAATCTATCTTGCCGTCAATTACTTGCTGAGAGACGACGACATCGCCTTTTGTATCAACCACTCGGAAAGCACCGTTTTTATAATTGAAGACAGCCTCTATGACAATGTCAAGGGGGTGCTGAACAAGATGCCGCAGGTAAAACACCTGATCTGGTCCGATCAGGGGGCCGGACAGCCTGCGCCCGCAGGATTTATCGACTTCAATGCCTGGTATTCCCCGGCACCGACAACAGAGCCCGATGTCATCCTGCGAATCGAAGATCCGGTCCAGATGACCTACACCAGTGGCACCGAATCCCAGCCGAAGGGTGTGATTATCAGCAACCAGGCCCTAATCGCCGAATATATGGGCTGTATAATTGACGGAAAGTACGACCACACCGACATCAACATCAATGCTTTGCCCATCTATCATTGCGCCCAGCGGGACGTGTTCATGAATCCGCTATTCTGGATCGGCGGCACCAACATTCTCATGAGTCCGGATATCGGTAAGATACTGGCCGCCATCGAGACCTGGAAGGCGACCATGTTCTTTGCCCCGCCAACAGTCTGGATCGGTATGCTCCGGCATCCGGATTTCGGCAAATATGATCTGTCCAGCCTGGTGAAATGCTACTATGGCGCTTCCATCATGCCGCGGGAGATCCTTCGGGAAATCCTGGAGAAATTTCCCAAGGCCGGGGTCTACAACTATTACGGCCAGACCGAGCTGGCGCCGTACCACTGCATCCTCAAGGCCGAAGACGCCCAGGCTAAAATCGGTTCTGCCGGTATGGCCGGACTGCATATGGAGTCTCGAATCGAAGATGAGGCTGGTAATAAAATCACTGCCGTCGACGTATCCGGCGAGATATGCGGCCGCGGCCCCCATGTCATGACGATGTATTTCAAAGAACCTGACAAAACAGAAGCTGCGATGAAAGATGGCTGGTTTCATTCCGGGGACTTGGGTGCCCTCGATGAGAACCGCTACATCACTGTGGTGGACCGAAAAAAAGACATGATCAAAACCGGTGGCGAGAACGTTGCCTCCAGGGAGGTCGAGGAGGCAATATTCCTCCACCCGGCCGTGCAGGAGGTGGCCGTGGTCGGTCTGAACCATCCCCGTTGGGTGGAGGCGGTGGCAGCGGTTATTAAGCTCAAGGAAGGGGCCACAGCCACGGAAGCGGAGATTATGGAGCACTGCAAAAAGAACCTTTCATCCTTCAAGGTCCCGAAAAAGATTATCTTTGTCGAAGCGCTCCCGAAGACTCCGACCGGCAAGATCCTGAAACGCCAAATGCGGGAATCCTTTAAAGGAATTTTCAGCTAACCGTCCCGTGGTATCTCCGGGAGGTATCAAGAGGAATAATCATGGCTCGAAAAATATACAACGGCGGTGAATATCTGGTGCAGAACATCAATTGCCGGGATGTGTTTACTCCAGAGGATTTCACTGACGAACATAAACAGATTGCCGAGACCATCGAGCAATTTGTAGCTGGCGAAATCCTGCCAATCAACGAGGCGATCGAGTCGAAGAATTTCGATCTGGTGGTGCAAAAACTAAAAGAATGCGCCGAACTCGGACTGATGATGATCGATACGCCGGAACTGTACGGTGGGCTCGAACTCGACAAGGCGACCAGCATGCTGGTCATGGAAAAAATGGCCTTCGCCCGGAATTTTGGCTTGTCCTACATGGTTCATACCGGCATCGGCATGTTGCCGTTGGTGTTTTACGGCACCGCTCGGCAGAAAGATCGCTATCTGCGCAAACTGATCCATGCGGAAATGATCGGCGCCTACTGTCTGACCGAACCGGGCTCCGGTTCCGATGCCCTCGGTGCGAAAACGACGGCGATGCTCTCTGCCGACGGCAGCCACTATGTCCTTAGCGGCACCAAGCAATTCTGCTCCAATGCCGGGTTCGCCGATCTGTTTACGGTCTTCGCCAAGGTCGACAAGGTCCACTTTACCGCCTTTCTGGTAGAACGCATCTTTGCCGGCCTGGAATTTGGCCCGGAAGAAAAAAAAATGGGCATGCACGGTTCTTCCACCCGCCAGGTTATACTTGATAATGTCCGCGTACCGGTTGAGAATGTTCTTGGTGAGGTCGGTAAAGGGCATAAGATCGCTTTCAACGTTTTAAACGTCGGACGTTTCAAGCTCGGGGCGTTCTGTGTGGGACAGGAAAAATACGCACTATCTGAAGGGGCGCGTTATGCCAATGAACGTCAGCAGTTCAATGTCCTGATCAGCAGTTTCGGGGCCATCCGCGAGAAGCTCGCCGATGTGACGGCCATGACTTTTGCCTCCGAAGCTGTCGTTTACCGGCTGGCCGGTCTGCTTGATGATCGTTTGGCGACTATCGACAAAGGCATTGAAAATTATTACACCCTGTACCTGAAGGGGATCGAGGAATACGCGGCCGAATGCGCCCTGACCAAAGTCTTCTGCAGCGAGTCGGCAGCAAAAAGCATTGACGAAATGCTGCAGGTGCACGGCGGGTACGGCTATATCGCCGAGTACCCCATCGAGCAACTGTATCGTGATGAGCGGGTGCAGAGGATCTATGAGGGGACCAACGAGATCAACCGCATACTGATTCCCAGTCTTCTGATCCGCAAAGAAATCGGAGGAAAGGCGCTTGGTCCAGGGTTCGAAATTGCCGAGACTGGAGACTTTGCAGCGGAAAAACATCTCTTGCAGGGGATGAAACGGACTTATCTGGCCCTCACCGATCATATCGTCAAGGTGTTCGGTCCCGGGATTACCGGCGAACAGGAAATTCTCCTGGCTCTAGCCGACACGGCAATTCAGATATTCGGCCTGGAAAGCGCCGTGTTGCGCGCGGAAAAGTCCTCTCTTGCGGCAACGGAGAAAAAGCAGGAACTGTATCGGGCGGTGGTCACGTTGTGTACCTTCACGGCAAGACAACATTTTGTCAACGCCGCCGAAAAATGTGCGGTGTTCCTTGGCAATGATTCGCCGCTTGCCGCAATGAAAGCTGTAACTTCCTACAAGACCAGAGGCCTGCTGGCCGCCAAACAACTGATTGCCAAAGCCACCAGCCAGGCAGAAAGGTACATTTTCTAGGGAATATTCACCGGTTTTGCGCTCGGAAATCGCTCCAAGGAAGATAGAGGAGGTGTGAAATCGGGTTTATCGACATTCTCAGCACCTTTATCCAGGTGATCAACGTCAACCTGATTGGAACCTTCAACATGGTTCGTCTTGCAGCAGATGTGATGAGCAAAGGACAGCCGAACGCCGACGGCGAGAGGGGAATCATTGTCAATACTGCCTCTGTCGCTGCCTTTGACGGCCAGATAGGCCAGGCCGCCTATGCCGGTTCGAAAGGCGGAGTGGTCGCGATGACCTTACCTCTGGCACATGAGTTGGCGCGCTCTGGTATCCGGGTTATGACAATTGCCCCCGGCATTTTCGAAACGCCGATGTTGCTTGGGCTGCCGCAGGATGTGCAGGATTCTCTGGGCAAGACGGTCCCGTTCCCGTCACGACTGGGCAAGCCTGCGGAATATGCAGCAATGGTGCGCCACATTGTCGAAAACGCCTATTTGAACGGCGAGGTAATCCGCCTCGATGGCGCCATCCGAATGGCAGCGAATAAGCCGTGTTCGGCGCCTACTTCTTGTTCCTGTGCTCATTTCACTGGGACAAAAAATCGGCTCAATTTTCTTCGGAAATCCGACCTAATCAGGCGGAGGTCGGAATCGAACCATTATATATTAATTTGTTTAATCAATATATTAGGAACGAACAAAAAATTGCATAGGGAAAAACACTCACATCAGTACACACAAAGTGTAGCCTCTGCACAACGATTTTTCGGTATACCTGGCAGCCTCTTCAGATGATTTTTAGTCTCCAAAAGTTTCATAAGGAAAGGCAGAGACAAGAAGGCCCGACCGAAATATAGATCATGTCTATACCAGGGGATCAGAAGTAACTTACCACCGATTTTGATCGAATTATGTGATAAAAATTGGAAAACATGAGTTACGGAATTTCAGCTACTTAAATTGTAATTACTTGGAGGGGAGGCTATTGAGAAGTTGAGAAGATCGACTAGGGGATTGATCTACACCATTCACAGGTGTGACTGGTGCCAACATTAGAAAATATTTAAAATAACCTTTACATCATTCTCGAACCGAATAGCCTCTGGGCATCTTGGCACAGCACCTTCTGTACAATGCGACCACCCATTAACGATAGATTTGAGATAAAATTTATATTTGTCTGTTGCCTTTTTCAGTTTTCCTTCTTTGTGTCTGACAAGTCGATGTGGCTTTTGGATCAGGAGGGTCCCTGGTGTTTCCCTGCACTCGATTGGAAGGTTACCATCAGCATCATCGGGGTATAGAGCGCATAGAACCCATGCTTCAGTATCTTGGGAGGGAACACACAACACAACATTGCTAGGCAAAACCCCACCCAATAAACTGATTAAGTGTTCTCGTATCCAGTCGCACCTAATCTTTGCAGGTGGACAACCACCATTAAAAATCGGTTGCTTGAAGTCAGGATCAGTTGCGACATCAGCATCAATGTGAATGATCAGACAGTCAGCTTGTAGCAATGCTTCATCGCGACCGGCAGCCCCCCCTGCGCGTCTCCCGCTACACCAATCACGCACTCCTTTCCATCCATTCGAAAGATTGGAATCTAAGCCATCGACATAAGCAGAAGAGGGTGGCTGGATATGCCTTGAGACAAAATCCTCTCCATCCAACCAATGTGAGACCAAGCCTTCAATGAAAATTTGATCAGTGGGACCTTCAGTGACATAATAGACGCGTTTCATCAAATACTCGTAGGTACGCCACCAAATGTACCCATTACCCATTGTTGTGATAGTGGAATCCCTTCATCGGCCTTCTGCAATAGTTGTTCACTTATTTCAACACGACTAACAATTGTTTTTCCTCGCATGCTTCGCTCCACTGTGAAGAGTCGTATGTCATTATCTCTAAGTGGAAGTCCATCCAGAACAAGAGGATTGTGGGAAGTTAAAAGAAGCTGCCGATCGTTACGCTCTTTTACCCACTCACAAAGTTTAGCCGTAAGTGCCTTAGCCAGACGCGGATTAAGTGCATGATCGAAATTATCGACAGCGAAAATTGGTGGGGACTCGGGGTGATGGGCAAGTACCATCATAAATAGAACATACAAGGCACCTTCGCTTGCATCGTACCCTGAGAGCATATTCCTCCCGTCTGCCATAAATCGATCACGAAAACGCAAAATTCGTGTTGGCTGAGGGATACTTTTGGAAACTGGAACCTCATCAGGTTTAGTAGCAGTATATGCATTCGCCCAATCGATCAGCTCCAATGCCGATTTGAGGGGGTTTAGCCTTCTTGCTTTTGGAGAAGCTAAATAGGACAATGAAATTTCTCTTATAGCTTCTGCAAGGCGTCCGCCACTCAATCCAACTGGCTCACGAGATTGCATGTCGATTTGGAGCCCTCGCAGAGTTGCAGTATCAGGAGAGTAAATCGCGTACTGCCTCAAGTCTTTCAATAACGAGCTAGCTAGACCTTTCTCTGGGAGTTCAACAGTCTTGAGGGCAGCGTATCCGGAGTATGGGTCGAGGCGGACTTTCTTTAACCTTTGTGAGCGGCCTACGTGTTTCGTGATTCCTTCTGTCAATAATTCTGTCTTATATCGCCAAGCGGGTTCGGGCTTTTCTAAAGGATTGAAAAGACCTACTGAAAACACAGCTCCCTCGTTAGAGGCAGTAAAGCGAATTTCTGATGGTTGCCGACTACCTTTAAAACTTGACTTATAGAGAGCAGGCAGTCCAAGCCTTACGCCACGTCGCAGTAAAGCCTCATCATCTACTCGACCATTTGCTGCAGCACCGAGAACTCCGACAGCTTCTAATAGATTACTTTTCCCGCTGCCGTTTGCGCCGATGAAGACATTTACAATGCCAAAGTCAACACTGACATCTTCAAGCGATTTAAACGATTGAATTGAAATAGTATTTAACATGACTCACGTCAGTTGTTGATGATGACATTATTAAAATAGAATGGTTCCTTTTATAGGTCCAAAAAATAGAAAAGACATCTTCGCAAGCATTCATTATTCCTTAAAATGTGACGCTGATCGAGATTGCATGTTCGCAACATAACAGATCATGAACTTATTAGTTGATATCACAACCTAACGCAAGAATAAGTTATTGGATCTCTGAAAAACAATTGCTATCATAGTTGTTTTAGCAAGTCTTTGACAAAAATATCTGATTTAACCAATCCCGCTCCACCTTCAGTTTGCCAATTTCGCTGTACAGGCGTTTTGCTTTGCTTATGAATCTGCTTCTTCCATTGGGTGATGGTGATAAGACATCGCTTTCTAAGGCGACTATAAAAAACCGGTTTCGAAGATCGGATCCGCTCCATTTACGGTTGTAAACCGTATCCTTTTCAGATCGATCTCGCAAGATTTCCTTTGTTCACCCACTATGCTTCTGCCAGGTATTTTGCCTTCTCGGTCCAATTCTATCAACAGCGTTTGCACATCAATTAAAAGCTCCTCAAAGTCAAGCCAACCATCATCTTACGGCTCAACAATTGTCTTAACAATCTTTTGGGGAGACGGTGGCGCCCTTCCCCGTTTTGACTTGGCCTCCTCGGACAAACCAAGCTCGTCTTCGACAGTTAGAAAAATATAATTCTGCAATATCAACATAATACGACACTCAAGAAAAGTCTTGGCACTACCTGACACGGGCAATCTGAAGAGCTTTTTCATATTTCCCGAATGGTTGGCG
>Ga0209697_10000254_pt1 | contig 86804 bp, 132 predicted proteins | sample AliMusrvi5mmetaG_FD_184115 | JGI IMG/M metagenome (GOLD analysis project Ga0209697, IMG submission 184115) | Freshwater lake bacterial and archeal communities from Alinen Mustajarvi, Finland, to study Microbial Dark Matter (Phase II) - Alinen... | ecosystem: Environmental > Aquatic >...
CGACCCCGCGGGCTCGTATGTCGTCCTCCAGCTGCTGGATCTGGTAAGGCGCAAGCGAGTCGGACGTGTATATCTGCAGTTCCCCGTACTCGCCCTCCATGTATTCCTTCTCATGATCCGGGAGATCTGTAATGGTATGCCCAAGGCTCTGGGCCAGCACCTGACGCTGTAATTTAGCCATGTTACACCTCTACTTTTTATCTGGTCTCTTGTCGTACATCTCGATTTCCTTGTCGTTGATATACAGATGCGATAAGAACAAGAACCAGAAACCGATGACCATCTCAGTGTCTGGGAAATTGGGCAATACAAGCACCGATGTCCGTATGTAAATCATGTATATACAGGCCACCAGAATAAGAAATGCCGACGGGCGGTGCTTTCTCCTCCATGTCTTGATGGCGACAAGCATAGATAAGACGGTCATCAGGAAAATGATGAGATTCGTTGCGAGTGGACCCGTGACGAACATTTAACTGCCTCCTTTTTTTGTGCTTTCGTTAAAAGCGAAGGCATAAGACATGCCGAATAAATTACCCAGCGGTATGTAGACCAGGGCTCTGCCTACCTCATCGAGCCCTGCCACCTTGAGGTAGGCTCCGATAAGCCAGAATGTCAGACCGGCGATGATTATGATGCAGCTTCCCCACCAGGGGATCGGGGTCATCTTGCCCGGGTTGGGGGTAACCAGCACGGGGGTCAATGGGTGCCGGATAGCTTGGTAGAGGCACCGGCCGCAGAGGTGCAGGGGGTTTTCCATTGTATCCTTCTCCTAGTAGTCAGTATTGTGGACAAACAACCACTGGATCCCATCATTAGCCGTGTCAGCGTCGATCCAGAACCTGCCAAGGTTGTCGATTTCGATTTCCCGTTCTTCGTTGCCGTCAAGGATAAAAGCCACGCTGTGGTCTACCGCCTCCGAGGGGCTCGTGGCCAGGTAGATATCATTCGTGTTGCCCCGGATGGCTTTGATGACCACCTTCATCCCCTCGGGGATAGCCATGTCAGGCAACTTCTCAGCAGTCCCCGGGGTAGGGACACGCTTCTTGCCGACACTGAGTAATGCAGGGTTTTTCGCCTCTTCTTTCGTGTCGATGCTGTGTACGCCATCAGCGATCTGTTTTATCAGGTCCTGCTGGGCCTTTATCGTGGCCTTGAGGTCACTGAGTGTTTTTGCTATATCATCAAGTGTTGCCATGTTCTACCTCCTACTGCCCCACAAAAATCGGGGTGTACACCATTGTTATCGTGATTTGGTGCCCTGCCTCAAGGCTTGGGCATGTAACCGTCGCCCACATACTGTTGTATAGCGCTGCCAAGGCGAAATCTCCTGAATTAGTTGACCCATAATCGAAAGCTTGTGAAATAAAACTATTCGTTCCATCAGTTATTGTGCAGAAGCCGTCGGTATATTTGGAAGCATCATTTGTTGTGACCATTAGAAATGGCGATTGCCACATATATCCCGCTGCCGGGGTAATATCTATGCTTTTAACATCAACCCCGCCAACCGTAACGGAGATAACGGGGACCCCGTAGGACCGCACCGGCGTGGGTGAAGCACTATCGTTGTATGGTGCGTTGGTACCCATTTAATATAGCTCCATCGCCCAAGATAAATCCGCATTAGGGACTCCACGATCGAATGGGTGGCCTGCATTATCAGGGAGGCCCTTAACCAAGACATAGACATAATGATACGGACCGTGCAAGATAAATTTTTTAGAATCTCCCAAATATAACTGCCCGCTATCTTCCAAAACTGTGAAGCCTTGAATTTGAGCCGCCGTTAAATCAGAGAGAGGCTTCCCGCCGGGGCCATATTTACCTAGGTCGAAGGCGGCATCATCTTTCAAGGAAGTATGCAATTCGTAGATGACCCATCCATAATTGAACACCAGCCCGCTAAAAGCACTGGCGTATAGATTTAAAGTGATCTTCTGTGCCAGTGATGCATCTATCTTAACGAGAGTCGTCCACCCGCCGGTTGAGGGTAGGATGAATGCCGTTGAATATATGATTGGGGCCTTATTAACCGGGGCCACAACCTGTGTTATCGGTTGCACTCCGAATCCATACTGTCTCCCCACCAAGATATGCAGGGTATCGGTCAATGTGCCGAAGGTGATAAAAAACCTGTTAAATGGCCCTGCGATCGACCGGAGGACACTCAAGTCAAGAGTGGCATTAGTCTCATTGTCCAGTTTTATAGTGCATGTACTCGCCACATCAGGGTTGAGAATGTACAGATAGTTTCCAGCATACTGGTACTCTTTAGTGGCCCCAGAATCGGAAACTGGCACATCCAGTAGCTGATAGGATAAGGCTTCCCGTGGGTACTTGTCGTACTCATCCTGGGGCTTCTTGATAATGGGCGGACCGAAGGCTGAGAGCAATATGCGGTTCATATAATCCAACTTGTCCGGCACTCCGGAAAGTTGGTTATAGAGTTTCTGCAAACTGTTGGCAGATTGCTGGTTTTTGGGGTCGTATTGCTCTTCGTACCCGGTCATCGGTATCCTCGCTCTATAGCGAGGGACTACGCCATGTGTTTTTGCCCACACTGCGCCACGGCGAGTCCCCCGCTAAAAAGTTGTTAGTCTACCGCTGACCGGACGGCCAGCCAGATACCCAGATGGTCATCGTGGCCATCTTGCCGGTTGCCGCTACAGCGTACCGGAAACCATGGAACGAGACGCGAGATGTCGCCAGCGCAACAGGGGAATAGAAGTCGAAGCGCGGGGTGTCGTCCTCGTAGACGAAGAATTCCGAACATGCCAATTGCTGCCGCTGTATGGGCGAGTTGGCATTATCTTCGGACGGGGCCATACGCAATGTGAAGTCGGTTTTCTGCGTTCTCCATTGCCTCGTTGAACCCAAGTTATTGAACCGGAGCTGCATGTCGTCCAATACGCGCATGCGCATATGGAGCAATTCGTTGTCGTTCATCTGCAGGTTCTGGTCTTCGTTGTCAGTGTCCCACGTAGCGGCGGCTAAAGCACCGAAGTCCTTGATATAACTGGGCATAGCGCCGACCGCGACGCATTCCACGTTCTTGGTTTCGGTTGATGTGATGATGCGAGCTACCTGCCCGGGGAGTAGTATAGGCTCAAATTCTTCTTTGAAGGTATACAGGTCTGCCATTATTTTTCTCCTTTTTACGTCGTCGTCGTCTTGGTTTATTTTCTAAGTTCTGTTGGCCACTCCAAGCGTATTCAGAGATTCGTTGGCAGAGACTTTCTTGTATTCGTTACCGACCAGTATCCACTCATCCTGGGGATCAGCGGCTTTGCCGATCCGGATCATTTCCCACGGGGCATACAGCCCCTCTTTCTTGAGTTCCTCTGGGGTTTCGCCATAGTATCCATACATCTTGCCGTTGTATGTCTTGCCGGTGGCACTACCCTTGGTATTGATAACCAAAGGGAACGGGGCCTCTCCGCGGCGGACACGCTCTGCACGGATACCGTCTGCAATGCCCATCCAATATTCGACGCCGCCCTTTTCCTGGACATAGGTGGAGTGGGTCATCATGTCTATGCCGTAGAAGTAGATGACATCGAACTGGTAGAGCAACGCATAGGCGATCATGTAGGCTATGGAGTTACTGAAGAAAGTGGTTGTGAACGCTTGCAGGATGTATTCGATGGGGTAGATCTCAATGGTCAACCCCATATTCTTGAACCGCTTGTACTCTTTGGGGAGTACCAGGGTCGTATTGTACGACAAAAGCCGTGTTATGTCGTACCAGCAAGCGTCGACTTCGGCCTCGGAATCAGACATGAACAGTTTATCCAGCTTGGGAGCGAACGTATAGACGCCGTTCACCCCCCAAATCTCCCCGTGAGTGTAGTCACACTCTGCGTGGGTGGGCCCACAGCCGAGAATAGTCACTTCCTTGAGTTTCTTCTCAGCCATTATGCGGCCTCCCCAAAAACCGGGGGCGGGACGGGCAGGATGACTGTGTTGGTCAACCCCGGCATGGTTATCGAAGGCTGGGCCGATGGGGACTGGCACTGGACGGGCTCAGCTACACACGGAGCCTGCTCTGCAGCACCTTTGGAGGCGTCGGCAATTTTCTTGGTCGCCTCCTCCATCTTCTTGATGCGCACCGCATCACCCCTGTCTTCTTCGTTCATATCGGTGATTGTTTTCTGTACGAATCCGAGAGTCTCGAGGACGCCCCTGTTGAAATGGATCTGGGTCTCGTTGTCTCTGACTTGTTCCTCAAGCTGGACCTTGTCGCGGAAAAGCCCGTTGGTCTTGGACATGGTCTCAGCTTTCAGAACCTCCATCTTCATGAATAACCGCTCATCTTGTGGCATTTGGTTCTCCTTCTCCTTCCTATTCGCTTACGCCAGGACGAGTTTCCCCGCCCTGGCGTTGCTTGCTTCCACCGAAGGATGCATCTGCAGACAGCATCGGTTTAGGCTATGCTTCCTCGTATCCATAGATAGTGAACCGCCCGGGACCATAGGCTGATGTGGCTACCAGGGTCGTAGCGGTAAGAGCCGCAACAACGCCTGTGCTAAACCTCAGGCCAGGCGCTGAGAACTCTTTCTGGACAGTGTTAGGGCCAGTGGCAGGGTATATGGCTGTTTTCACGGTAGAACCGGTGGCAGTGCCACCCTGCGTGCCGTCGAACAACAGTATCCCGGGACGTTCCGAAGTGGCCGTGGCCGTCTGGTTGATCACGATACCACGCAGGAAGAACGTACGTCCGGTTGTAACGGCGTTGCCGATCAGCGATCCGAGACAGATAGAGGTCGCGCTGTCGTCGCCGGCACCGAGACCTGTGGCTGCGGCGACTTGGGTAACTTGGAGGGCATTAGTGCCTGAAATAGGATATCTCATCTTTATGCCTCCTCATACCCGTACGCTGATATCGACCCGGGGCCGAACAGAGTAGTGGCCGCTCCCTGGTTGGTGCAATCGCGGGCGGCGACGCAACCAGTGGCGAACTTGATGCCCGGGGCGGCGAAGTTGTAGTACGTAGTGGTCTTGACGCCTGCAACACTCGGGCCGCTGGCGGCGAGCAGTTCTACCCTGCGGGTAGTGCTGGTGGCCGTGCCGCCCTCTGTGCCGTCAAAGAAGCAGAAGACTGCCGGCCCGCTGGCGTTCTGGATGGAAACGCCACGGAGCCAGAAGTTTCTGCCCGTAGTAACGCCTCTCCCCATGGCGTAAACCCCGGCGCAGACCGCAGTTGCGGTCCCTGTAGTCGGGATGTAGGGGTCGCCAGTGGCGGCGGGGATATTGTTCGCCATGGCGGTATTTGATCCGGATACTGGATATCTCATTGCTTACTTCCTCCTCAGGTTGTATTTTGCCTCCGTTCAAGGAGGGTTTGGTCCCCCTTTTGCGGGAGGTGTCGGGGTAGGTTGTTTCTTCCTCTGTTCACCCCGTCCTTCCCTATGAAGGAGAACCATGGGTCTGGAATTCGATTATGGGCTGATTACCTTGCCGCGGGTCTCCACCACAATCCCTTTCAGCACTATCTGGCATGCCGAGCTGACCTGCTTGACATAACGAGAGATGGTGAAAGGAGCGTTAGAGGGGATGATCACAGCACTGGGAGCAAAGCCGGTGTAGTCATCGGTGATAGCCGACTTCAACGCTTCCAACTGCCAGATCGCCCGGTCGCCGCCGCCGACGTTGAACTTGATGGCGCTGCACGACTGATTTTCCGCGCTGGTATGTACGCCATAAATGGCCACCCAGCGGTCAGCCGCCATGGTGCCGGAAATGTAGGTTTCGTATGCGTTGCCGGTGGAGCCGGTATTCACCGCAAAACTTTCAGTGGGAAAGCCCAGGTCTTCGAGGGCACGGATGTCGCGGACCACGAGCTTACTCGCCGGCAAGCCAAGCTGCACCATTGCCAGCTTGACGACGTTGTCGATGATAGCGTTGCGGATAGTGGCTGCCTGGTCTACGCCGAGTTCGGAAAAGGGAATCAGCTGCATCAGGGCAGGAACATCACGGACTGGTTTTCCAACCACTTGTTCGGGCATATTTCCCTCCTTATTACGGGCTGATTACTTTGCCTCTCGGTTCGACCGTTACGCCGATCATCTGCAGGAAGATAGGTTTCTGCCCGGCGGCAGAGTCCATCTTGTACAGGGAGATGTTGTATGAGGCGTTCTGGGGGATTACCACCGCGGTGGGGGCGAATGCTGACGCCCAGCGGGGGTATGCTTCCATGTTCTTGATGTCCCAGATGACTTTGTCCGAACCGCCGACGTTGATTTTCACCAACGATACTGCGGCAGCGACTTCGCCAAGAGTGACAGCTGCGGTTGCGCTTGCACCACCGGGACCGGTGGCCATAAGGCCGACGCGCAGGTCACGGACGCCGTAGAGGGCTACATAGCGTTGGTCGGCCATAGCGGCAGTGCCGGTAACCGATACGAATGCGGCTGATGTGGTAGTGGCGTTATAGACCCAGTCCTGCACAGTGGCGGCGGTACCGGGGGTGGTGTACCAGGCCAGGTCCGTTACCGGCAGAACATCACGGACGATGAGGCTGTCGGGGGAAAGCCTGAGTTCCTGGGAAGCCTGTTTTACGAGGCTATCGATGACAGAGTTGCGGATGGCACCCACCTGACCAGGGGTAAGCTCGGCCAGGGGGAGCAGATTGACGATTGATGCGGCCATATTTTTTCTCCTCCTCCTTTAATTATGGGCTGATCAGCTTACCGCGAGGTTCGACCACGATACCGATGAGCTGCATGAAGATGGGGCAGCTGTAGGTAGTCGTTTTGTAGTAGTAGATCTGGTAAGCGGTATTCTGCGGGATGATTACCGCGGCACTGGTGAAGGCGCACAGGTTATCGCGGTAAACCTGCATGCACTTGGTGTCCCAGATTACTTTATCGGCGCCGCCGACGTTGATCTTGATGAGTGACACGTTGCTGGGCATACCTACCGTGCCGAGACCGGCAACGGGGGGAATCACAGCGGTTGCCGTGGCATGGAGCCCGAAGCCCAGGCGATGGTCGCGGATGCCGAAGAGGGCAACGTAGCGTTCATTCGACATGGTGTTAGTGGTGGGGCAGATGGCTTCGTAACCGGTGCTGGTTGCCGTGGACGGGAAGTCCCATTCTTCGGCGGGGTTAGCGGTCGCGGCTGCGGAGCCGGCCTTGATGTTGAGGTCGCTGCCGGGACGGATGTCACGGACCACGAGCCTCTCTTCGGGAAGGCCGAGTTCCTTTGATGCCTGGGCGACCAGGGCTTTGATGACCTGGTTGCGGATGGCAGCAACGCTGCCAGGGGTCATTTCCTGCAAAGGTACGAGTTGTGTTCGCGCTTCCATAGTTTTAGTTACACCTCCGATTTCCACCGCTCATAACTATGTCAGCTAGGGCTGAATCATAGAAACGGTCTCGTCCTGGCGATTGGCTCCGGCCGAGACGGGGTTGGCCGTTGATATTGGGCCTGCCATGCGTGCGATAGGTAAGGTACGGACCGGGTTCAGGGAGGGCACAGCCATGGTCAATGCCTGGGCTCCAAAACCGGAGAGACCGCCGATCAGGGCGGCGTTGCCGGCCTTGGGCAGGAATTTCTTGAAGACCATGCCGGCGGCAGCGGCGCCAGCCAGGCTGACAGCCAATTTGAGGATCCTCTGCCCCATCGTGGAGGTATTCTTCACGACATAGGTGGGGAGGATGAATGCCGCGGCGAGTCCGGCGGTGCCGCCGATGGTCTGCATGATGGGATCAGTGCCGAGGCTTGCTTTTGCTTTACTAACTACTGACATTTTGGGGTTCCTCCTGTGCGACTTTTTATGACGGCGGGGGTTGCTATACCCGAAGGGCATCCTGCCCGAATACGGGTTCGACATTAGCATTAGTTCTTCCAATTCTTTCCTCCGATGCCAGCCCATGAAAAAAGGCAGGCATTTCCAACGCTTTTCGCGTCTTCTATGCCCGCCTTAGTACGATATCGACTTCAGGACGGTACTGTATTTGGCCTAGCACGATGTCGGCTTCGGCCCCGGGCCTGTTATCCCGGTTTCACGAACTTATCGTGTATGATGTTATTTTATTTCTACACTATGGCAAAAAACTTGTCAATGGGTACAGGCACAATGCTATTTTTTTATCGCCAGTTTCGTCGCCCCAAAGTCCGTTATAGCTACTGTGGGGAGCGGTTCATCCGGAGAATCGAACCTGGTCCGTTTCGTTGTATACTCCGTATCCAGTTCGGTGGGGTGGCCTTTGGCCATCTCGAACCCCACCTTGCCATTAGGGACATTGCTCATACAAAAAAGCATGAACACCAGCCACGATTTTGGGATTTTGATCGCCAACTCTTCGATCAGATACTCTTGTTCGGCTGTGGCTTTCGGGTTTTGCCTCATTTGATATCCACCCTGGTTAGGTAGGGGATGTCCCAGCCGAGCGGCACCTCATCGGTGCTGGCATCGACCATGATATCTTTCCCTAAAACTTCGGAATGCACCACGGCCAAGGCGTGGTTGGGCCCGCCTCCAGTAGTGTCCAGCAGCACTACATCAGTCTTTACGCCGACTGCCCTCAGGAGAGCAACTACCAGCATGGCGATATCATCGCAGTCGCCGGCCAGCGGGACGTGATTGTTCCAGTCCGATACGAGTTTGGTGGGCGCGATGAATAGTTCGATCTCGTCAGGATCCGGGGTGTACTTGACGTTAGCTTTGACCCAGTCATAAATAGCAGCCACGGAGTTGATTTTCCCTGAAGTGATCTGCACCGCCAGGGCGCGGACGTCTTCGCTCTGGGAAGCCAGCTCCTCGAATTCCCTGATTGAGCGTTTCACGTCATCCAGTGTGTAGTTTTTGATATTGCTTATCACGACTTCTGCCCTCCGAACATGTTTTTGAATATTAGGTCCTTGATCCGTGGCCCGAATTTTTTCATCAGTTGGGACTGCTCGACATGAACATCGAATTTCAATTCGCCCTCCGGCATATTGATAACGATGTATCCTGCGTAATCAGGCCCTTTTTCGATGATTATCTGCTCTAATGGCAAAGGCATAGTTCTCCCCCTTCCCTGGTTTTATGGCATGGACCTGTAAATTGCTTTCCGCGAGTATCTCTTCATGCTTCCGGCATACCCGCATGAAATGCCTCTCGCCCCTGACTGTGCCGTACAGACCGAACGACGCAACCTCGAGGCAACCCGGGTACTCACAGGTGAAAAGGCTACGCTCCCTGGTCATGTTAATACCTTGGGTATGCATCGCGGTAAACCACCGTCGGCTGGGGCTGGGATCGTTTTATGACTTTGTCAGCGGCGAACCCCGCTAACCCCCCTCCTATCGCCCCGGCCACCGTACCGCCAAGATATTTCGCCAGCATTTTGTGAGCAGCTAATGCGCCGGCGGCCGTCAATACTCCGCGTACATTCTCGGCCTGCTCAGGGGTCATTCCCAGAGCGTTGGTCAATGCCCCGGGGTTTGAAAGAAACCCGGAGAGCATGCTCGACAGACCGCTCCCGGAAGACTGCGCCCCGCCCGGGGAACCCAAGTCAAAAGAATCCCCTCTTTGGGGTATCATTCCCTCGCCAGCCATATTATTTCTCCAGTGCGGTCATTTTAAGAACCGCCGTCAACCATTTCTTGTTCTCAGCTTTGCAAATGAAGTTCCTGGCCCGTTCTGCCCCGGGGTCCATGATTTCAGTCTTGAAGAATTCGACCACATAGGCATATTCCGATTGATGCAGAAGCATCCACAGACCGGTGTACACCTTGGGTTCAGCTTCCACCAAGTTATGCAGATGGTCAACAAACTTGCGCGGGCCCAATTGCATATAAGAGTACAGATCATCCCAGTCTATCGCCCCGACAGGTTCCAGCTGCTGCTCCTGAGGTTCTGCGACAGACACTTCCTGCGATGGGGGTTCTTCAGGGGGAGGGGCAACGGCAGCGGGGGCCGGAGCCGGAGCGATGACAGCCTTGGCAGGTTCAGCGATCGCCAGCGGTTTCAGCCTCCCCTGTTTCTCCAAGTTGATATATTCCTGCTCAGTCACGGCTTGGGGTTGCCCGTTGACACTTACAACAAAAAGCCTCGATGGCTCCTGTGGTTGCTGCGGCTGTTGGGGGGCGCCCTTCCCCATGATATTGGTCACCATCGAGATCAGCGACATTATCACCTCAGGGTCCTTGAACATCTCCATGAACCCGCCCGACTTACTGACGCCAAGCCGCTCTTTGAGGGCGTCTATCCTATCCATCTGCGTCATGATATCGTTCGGGTCGCCGCCCATATAACCGCCGTATCCGGGGTCTTCGTTTGTTGCATATTCAGGGAACGGCAGGTCCTCTTCGTTTCGGTGGCGCCTTGAACTGAATATGCTGGCTGCCGCCTTGGGCCCCAATTGCTTGGCGATCAGGGCGCGCCCCACCTCCATCTTCATGTCGGCATCTTGTTCCAACACTGCATCCACAGCCGACAACCCGATTGCATCAATCCTTTCTTGAATCTCTTCTTCGGGCTTTTTCTTTCCCGGGAATATTTCGTCTATCAGCTTCTGGGGTAGTTTATCCCCCCCATTGAGCGCAACCTTGTAAGCTAACTCAGGGGTTCTTTTCAGATGAGTAGCAAACATCCGGTCTGCGACATCTTTGGACGTTTCATGCCTCTTGGGGCTGTTTGCTACCGTCCTTTTGACCGGTTCTTTCTGTTTATTACCGCCAAATAATGTTATTGCCATGCTTTCCTCCCATAGTTCTCCCTATTTTTATTCAACACTACGCAAAAAAAGTCGTCAATAGCCCCACGGGGTATTGACTTAACGAGTTTTTTCCCGATAGACTTATTTAAAAGGGTTGCAATTCGGACCAAAAGAGTAGGGTGGTCACCGGTGGTCGGTGGTCACTTACGCACAAATAGCATAAAAAGGCAACACAAATGCCCAGAAAAGACACAAAAGACATCACCAAAACCTTTCACTACGTCCCTTTCGACACTTTCTTCCATCTTGAACTCGCAGTTAAGGCTTATAGATGCTCTCACGAAGCCCTGCTAACCAACATCGTCGCGGCTTTTTGGGACAAGAAGAAAGATGAAATAGAGAAAAGGCTGTCAACAAAAACCTACAACTTCATCCAAGAAGAGACAATCAGGAAATACGGGGGACAGATTGACGATACTGAAGAATAAAACGGTGCTGATTACCGGTGGGACGGGCTCTTTCGGCCAAGCTTTCACGGATTTACTGGTGAAAACGCAGGAATGTAAGGGCATCCGTATCTATTCCAGGTCTGAATACATGCAGTGGGAGATGCAGAAGCGGTTTAAAAACGCATCCAATATCAAATATCTCATAGGTGATGTCCGGGACAGGCCCCGTTTACAGCGCGCAATGGCCGATGTGGATGTTGTGGTGCATGCTTCTGCCCTCAAACAAGTCCCGACCTGCGAGTACAACCCCATCGAGGCCGTGCAGACCAACGTCGAAGGCTCTGCTAACGTGATCAACGCCACTATCGACTGTGGCGTGAGACAAGTTATCGCCATCTCTTCGGACAAAGCAGTCCACCCGGTCAACCTCTATGGCGCCACCAAGATGGTGATGGAGAAACTGTTCACCCAGGCGAACGTCTATTCCCAACATACCCGCTTCGCCTGCACCCGGTACGGTAACGTAGTCGGCAGCAGGGGGAGCGTGATCCCGCTTTTTATCGAGCAGGCGAAGACGGGGGCCATAACCATCACCGATGAACGCATGACCCGGTTCTGGCTGACCCTTGAGCAAGGAACCAACTTCGTACTGAACTGCCTTTCGATGATGAAGGGCGGGGAGATCTTTGTCCCTCTCATCCCCAGCATGAAGATACGGGACCTGGCGATAGCGATCGCTCCCGATGCCAAGGTCAGGGTGACCGGTATCAGGCCAGGCGAAAAACTGCATGAGGTGCTGACCACTGAGGACGAAGCCCGCCATGCGAAGCTCTATGAAGATGTCATTGTTATCGCCCCGGAGTTTCCGTTCTGGGGCGAAGGCAGCTATGAGGACGCAACAGGTGTCGTACCCCCTGAGGGTTTCAGGTATACGAGCGACAATAATAACGAATGGCTGTCCATAGAGCAGCTGAAGGAGTTTGCGTTTGGAAGCTCTGCAAGGTGAAGGGATACTGGAAAAGGTTACCGAAGAAAATTTCGGACGGATGAAAGAACAAGCCTCCTGGCTCGAAATAGGTAACAGGATCTGGGAACCGGGGCTAACGGAACACGTTTTCCTCCTTATGCAAGTCGGCCTGCACGCGAACGTGATGGTCAAGGACGGGATGATAATCAGCTACTTCATAAGTGATTCCCCGGCGAAGTTCCGGAGAGGTATCAGATAATGGTTACCACAAGAATCGGTGAGGGTGGTGTTTTGCGGAGATGCACCAGGTGCCTGCTCCCCGAAACACAGGAGACCATCACTTTTGACGACCAGGGAGTCTGCAGCGTCTGCAGGCAGTCCGAGGTAAAGCAAAATATCGACTGGGGACAACGCAAGAAAGATCTGGATGCCATCATCGCCAAATACAGGAAAAACTCTCCTGATTACGACGCCATCGTTCCTTACTCCGGAGGCAAGGATTCCACGTTCACCGCTTATTATCTTTACAAGGAGTACGGGCTCCGTACCCTGCTGGTTTCATACAACCATGGTTTCTATACCCCAACAGCCAATTACAACCGGAGTCTCATAACCCAGCAGATAAGCTGCAATGTCGAGTCATGGGGGATCCAAGCGAAGACCCAGCGCAAAACGATGCTTGAAGGTCTCCGCAGGAAAGGCGATTTCTGCTGGCCCTGCCACGTTGGCATATTCACATATCCGATGCGGGTGGCAGTTGAACGCCAGATCCCGCTTATCATCTGGGGGGAACCCAGCGCCGAGTACACAAGCTATTACAGTTACGACAACCCGGAACAAGTCGATGAAAAAAGGTTTAACCGGTTCGTCAACCTGGGCATCTCTGCTGACGACATGGCCGGCATGATCCCCAACGCCACCAAAAGGGATAAACTTGCGCTCGAAGCGTTGCGCTATCCGAGTCTGCAAAGCCTCCGCTCTATCGGATACAACTCGATCTGCCTGGGCAGTTACATCCCCTGGGACACTGAGAAACAATCAGAGATTATCAAGCGCGAACTGGGCTGGCTCGATTTCCCGGCGGTTCCGCTTCCGGGAAAATATTCATACGAAAAAATCGAATGCCGGTTCCAGGGCGTCCGGGACTATCTAAAGTTCATCAAGCGCGGCTTCGGACGCACTGCACATCTGGCGAGCCTCGACCTCCGGAGAGGGCGCATCAGTGAAGCCCAGGCCAACGGGTGGAGCGCCCAGTATGATGGATACCGCCCTGATTGCTTGGACGAGTTTCTGCATTACGTCGGAATCACTGAGGCAGAGTTCAATACGATTGCGGCAAGCCATGCCGTAGCCCCCCACGTACCGCTATTCACCGCAGAAATGAAATAATGTTAACAACCAGACTAATCCCAGTGCTACTTCTGCGTAACGGTCGGATGGTGAAGACCAGGCAGTTCAGGGACGCCCGGGACGTCGGCGACCCTGTCAGCGCCGCCAGGATCTACAACGCCCAGGACGTTGATGAGTTGATGTTCCTCGACATCGACGCATCGGCTGAGAACAGGAAGACGATGATAGGGATAATCGAAAAAGTGTCAGAGGAATGCTTCATGCCTCTTGCTGCCGGCGGCGGCATCCAGACCATCGACGACGTCAAGGAACTGATGCGGGCCGGTGCCGACATGGTCGTCATCAACACCCACGCCATCGAAGACCCGTTCTTCATCAGCCGGGTGGCCGATACTTTTGGGTGCCAAGCGGTTGTAGTGTCCATAGATATCAAGCACGACCTGGTATACACCCGGGGAGGCAAGCACAACACGGGGAAGAACCCCCTCAACTGGGCGATCGAAGCCACCAGGTTCGGTGCCGGGGAACTATTGGTCACCTCGATCGACCATGAGGGGATGATGGGAGGCTACGACATCGAGCAGACCAAGGAGATTGCCGATGCCGTGAATATTCCCGTGGTCGCCAACGGCGGAGCTGGTTCGCTCGACGATCTGTGCCGGGCGGTAGCCGATGGGCATGCGTCAGCCGTTGCCGCATCGAGCATCTTTCACTTCACTGACCAGAGCCCCATCAAAGCCAGGAGCCACATGTTGAACAAAGGTCTAAATATGAGGAGGATATGATGTTTCTGCAAAGCAAAGATGAAAAAGTTTTTCTCCGGGAAGTCCGCGAGTCCGATGCCATCATAGATTCCAATTATTACGAGTGGATGAACGATCCAGAGGTCACCAAATACCTTGAAAGCCGGTATACGCCATGGAGCCAGGACAGGTTGCAGGAATACGTTCGCCGGATGAACGCCGACCCCAACACCGCGTTCCTGGCAATCACGAACATAAACGAATTGCACATGGGGAATGTTAAGCTTGTCATCAATAGCCAACGGCACCGGTTTGCTGAGATCTCCATCGTCATCGGTAAGCTGTTTCAGGGACGCCACGTTGGCACTACAGCCCTTACCTTGGTCAAGGACTACGCTTTTACCACACTGGGGCTCCACAAGGTATGGGCTGGCATCCTGTCGCCCCACACGGCATCCATAGCGACTTTCAAGAAGGCTGGTTTTCAAGAAGAGGCGAGGTTGGACTCGCAGTACTTGGTGGACAATGAATGGGTTTCTGATGTCATCATGTCCGCTTGGAATCCGGCGCATAAACTTTAAAAGTAGGAGGGCACATGGAATACACTTGCCTTGTTGGAAGCCTCGATCTCTGCGTCAATATGATTACGCAGATTACATCCAGTGTCCAGTCTGCGGAAAGCGGCGCTATTTTGAAATCAAAAAGGAGGAAACAAAATGAAAAATCTGGAACAAGCATTCATCGTTTTGCTCGATGCCCGCGAGGGCGTCCACGAAGATGTCCAATCCCTGCTGAAAGCATATATGCAGGACATCGTAGACCAAGATGATTCTCAGGTAGACTGGACAAAGTTACTCACCGATACCCTCCCGCTGATTCTTGGTATTTACCCGCGCCCGGGCAAAGAACCACCAGCAGATCCCACCCCACGATCTCCCATCCCGGGATTCACAGAGCGGAAGGTATAACCATGGCCGATGGCAAAATAATCCATACAGTCAACGTCCCGGCCGACAAAGACATGATCGCCTGTCCCAAGTGTGGCAAGACTGATTACAGCATACGACCGATCGCCAAGAAAGTATTCTGCAACGGTTGCGGGATTGACATCACCACCCTCGTTTCGGAATGGAAAAAGAAAGATCAGGAACTGCCGTGCAAAAAAGGGAGGCGGTTAAATGGCTGAAAAGATTTGCCCAATAATGGCGCAGGGATATCTGGCGGATAAAAATGGCAGGCTACCCGGGTTACTGTCTGGAGAGGACCTCCCCAAGTGTGTGAGGGGGAATTGCCAATTCTGGGTTGATAGGAACGAGTGGGTAAGTATCCTACGGGAAAGGAACAATGACCCAGCGAAAATAGGGTGTGGGCTGGTGGTGAAATGAATTACTGCCGAAAATGCGTGATGCCTGATACTCGGCCCGGTACGTCCCTTGACTCGGAGGGCGTATGCCTCGCCTGCCGAAATTATGAGAAACGTAAACTCGTTGACTGGAACGCCCGGTGGAAGCAACTGGAGAAAATCGCATGGCAGGCCAATAAGAAAGGCGGGGTACTCATCCCAGTCAGCGGCGGCAAGGATAGTTATTTCCTGAACCACCTGGCCGATAAGCTCGATCTGAAAGTAACCCTGTTCAGGGTGGCCGATCCCTTTGGCATCACGCAAGCCGCCCAGCATAATATTCGGAACATGGTTGATGAATTCAACGCCCCATTCTACCAGTGGGAAATGGGGGGCAAGAAATTCAGAGAGCTATTCAGGGAGCAGTTCCTTCAACTGGGGAATTTTCCTGCGCTGGACATGACCATATACTCAGAACCCATCAAGCAGGCGTACCTACTCGGGATACCCCTCGTACTCTGGGGGGAGAACAGCGCCTATGAATATGGCACATCCGATACAGAATCGCGCTATGCCCTCAGTGCTTTCAACTACTGCCAGCAGGCTTTCGGCTTCAAGAAGGCAGCGCAATACTGCTCCAGGGTCGTTCCCGTATACGCATCATACTTTGTCCCATGGTCGGGGGCGTATAACTACAACATCGCCGTGTCATATGGCTTCAAAAACCTAGACCAGATGGACCACTGGAACCGGCTAGGCACGATTGAAAACTATGACTCCCTGGATGAGGTCGGATGGCAGGTCAGCCATTTTCTCAAATACCGCAAGTTCGGGTTCGGCCGCGCTACCGATATCGCCAGCCGGTGGATCCGTGAGGGTGGGATAAACAGGGAAGAAGCCATCGTCCTGGTGAACAGAGAAGACCACCGGCTAGACCCCGTTATCCTGGAAGACTTCCTGCGAGTTACGGGGTTCACGGAGAAAGAGTTCTGGGATACGGCAGACCGGTTCACCAACCGCAATATCTTTTGCAAAGTAGATGGTCGCTGGGCCAAGAAGCCAGAATTAGAAATAAGTTAACGGGAGGCATTTTTTATGACAGAGGGCGCACAGTTCCCTGTTAGCCCCATAGCTCAAGGAGATTTCCAAGTCCCGGTATACAATTGCCCCATATGCGGCGCAGCTGGAGTGAACACACCGTTGCACCCGGATGGCCCACATCTGGTAGACGGGCGGGTTATAACCCGGTGGTTCTGCCCGAAAGATTCATGGCTCCCCCCAGAAGGCCTGCCACCCAGATACTACATGCGCCAATCCGACGTAGACACTTTCGAGGAAGCGCGTCTACAGAAGCAGATCCGGCACGAACTGGGATATGACCGTCTATGAGCGCAACGATAAACGGATGGGAACTCCTTTTCATAGGTGTATACCAGTTCGCAATGGTCATCATCGCTTACACTGCGGGCTATTTCGCACGAAGGAGGCATAGATGAAATTCCTCGTAATCGGCGGCGGTTCAATCGGGACTAAGCATATCAAGAACCTCATGGATCTTGGGCATGAATGTTTCATTTACGACATCGATCACGAACGGGTGACGAAAGTCGCCAAGAAGTTCGGGATATCGATACTCGACCCCCTGTCATTCCATCTGCAGGTCGACGCCTGGGTCATCTGCACACCGCCGGAATACCACCCGCCTTTCGGATACGCCGGTATCGAACACAAGGTTCACCTCTTCATCGAGAAGCCCCTGGCCAATACCATAGAGTACGGGGGCAAGTTCGTCACCGAAGCTTACAAGTACGATAAAGTCGTCTATGTCGGATACCAGTTCCGGCACCACCCTGCCCTGGTGCGCATGAAACAACTCATTGAAGCAGGGGCGATCGGGCGCCTCTTGTCGATCCGCGGAGAATTCGCCCAGTTTCTGCCCTGCTGGCATCCGTACGAGGATTACCGCAGGCTTTACACTATCCGCGACGGCATCATCCTCGATGCGAGCCACGAGATAGATACGGCACTCTGGCTGTCCAACGCCAGCATCATAGACGAACTGAATTGCATAGGCGGTCACCGTTCAGACCTGGATGTCCTGGCAGACGACACTGCAGACATCACGCTGAGGACCAACACCGGGGTCGACGTGAACATCCATGTGGACTGCGTCCAGGCCGGATACTCGAGGTGGGTTACAGCTACCGGCACGATGGGCACCCTGCACTGGAAGTACAACGATTTCAGTGTCGAAGTGAAGACACTGGTGTATGGAGGCGGAGGGTTTGCCCCGGCAGTCGTAGAATCCACCGAAACCGTTGAACCTGCAGACATGTATATCGAAGAAATGAAACACTTCATCGCCTGCATTGAGGGAAAGGAGAAACCCAACCCGGGAATCCAGGCGGCTTTCTTGGACCTCGAGGTGGCACTGGCGTGCAAGAAAATAATCGCGGAGGTTAAAAAATAATGGCCTGGGATATCGACCACATAAGTTGGCACATCGTGCGGGATAAGATACTCAAAGAACGCTACGCCGGCGTGATGTACTCGATGCAGGACAGCTTCTCCCCGATCGTTTATCGGCATCGCGACCGCTTGCCCCTTTCAGACAGAAAAAAGATAGCTAAACTATTCCCGAGGTGGATCCGCATAGAATTCCAGCAGGTCGCCTATGAAGGAGAGATGGTTACGCTCTATGGGCGTGGCGACAACGCCATGATGGCAACCGCCCCGGTGAAGGTCCACCTCGACGGCCTGCCTGTGAAAGCTGTCTGGGCAGAAAGAGAACAGCCTGAACTGGAAACAAAAGCGGAGATACGGCTGAAAGATGTTTAGCAAACCGATGGCTGTTATCCAGGCCCGCATGGGATCTAAGCGGTTCCCAGGAAAATCCCTCCAACCGATCATGGGCAAACCAATGCTCTGGCATGTGATCGACAGGGTGATGCAGGCGAAGCTTGTCGGGCCGGTGGTATTGGCTTTCCCGGAAGATGACTACTACATGGCCACCCAGGTGAGCGACCTCCTGGAGCCAAGGAAACTGCTCATGTACGCCGGCGAAGAAGACGACGTATTACTGCGCTTCGCAAAGGCTGCGCTGCTACACGGGCCGCCCCAGACCATAGTGCGGGTGACCGGGGATTGCCCGCTGGTGGACCCAGAGATGATCGACCAGGCGATACGCTTCTTCCTGGAAGGGAACTACGAATATGTCTACAACATCCCGCCGTATCCAGAGGGGCTGGATGTGGAGGTCATAAACTTCCACGCACTGGTGTCGGCCTGTAACAAGGCTTGGGATCCATACGACAGGGAACACGTTACGCCCTACATTGCCAGGAACCCGTATAATGCCGAGAATGACCGCGGATTTAAAATAGGGCACATGCCCAAGCCAGCCGGTATCGAACTCCACCCACCGTACCACTTTTCAGTAGATGCCCCAGAGGACCTGGAGCATGTGAGGCGAATATTCCACAGGACGTTAGCCAAACCAAGAACACTGCATATGGCAGAGATAATCAAAATCGAGGAAGAGGAGATTCGACATGGAACTTGACAAACAAGATGAACTACTCGCCAAGGCTTTGCGTTTCATTCCGATGGCAACACAGACACTGAGCAAGGGCTACAACTACTTTCCCAGGGGTGCCAGCCCGCTTTTTCTGGAAAGGGGCTCTGGAGCTCATGTTTGGGATGTAGATGAAAACGAATTCGTTGACTGCATCATGGGGCTCTGCACAGTCCTGCTCGGCTACAACTACCCCAGGGTCAACGAGATGATGATGAAGCAGATCCTGAAAGGGGTCAACTTCTCCCAGCCATCACAACTTGAGGCTGAAGTCGCTATGAATATTTGCGATACTCTACCCGGGGTAGAGATGCTGCGATTCTGCAAAACCGGGTCGGAAGCCTGCCAGGCGGCCGTGCGCACCGCCAGGTCATACACTGGCCGGCAACATGTCGCCAGCTACGGCTACCACGGGTGGCACAGCGAGTTCGCCGTCACCACTGAACGCCCGGGTGGCTGCCCCATGGTTCTGAAAGAATACATCCACGAATTCAAATATAACGACTTGGATTCGCTCCAGGCCATCTTCGACGAATACCCGGATCAGATAGCCTGCATCATCATGGAGCCGGTGATCAACGTCGTCCCGGCAAATAACTGGCTGGGCAAGGTCCGCGACCTATGCCACAAGTACGGGGCTTTACTTATCTTCGATGAAGTCGTAACAGCTTTCCGGTGGTGTCTTGGCGGAGCGAGCCAGTTCTACGACGTCACCCCGGACATCATGTGCATCGGCAAGTCACTGGCTAACGGGATGCCGATCGCCGCCGTCGGCGGCCGGTATGACATCATCAAGGAATTCGAGAACATCTTCTTCTCCGGGACATTCGGAGGGGAATGCGTATCTCTGGCCGCCGCCCTGGCTTGCCTCAAGGAATATAAACACAAAGACGTCATGTATTCCCAGAGGATCTGGGAGAGCGGACGGCAGTTGATGTCCAAGATGCAACAGATACCCGGACTAAAGGTCTACGGATTCCCATGCAGGCCTTTCTATAAGCTTGATTGCCCCGATCCGGTACTCCCGGGGTGGGAAAGCCCCGAAACCATCACCCTGCTGATGAAAGAAGTAATCTCGAGGGGTGTACTCGGGCATTACGGGTACATCAACGTCAGTCTGTCTCACACGCCGGCCGACATCGACAGGATCGCCAACGCTATCGGCGAGGCGACCTTGGTTGTGGCAGAAGCCTACACCAATGGCACGGTCAAGCAACGTCTCGAGGGTGTCGACCTTATCCAGCCGAGTTTCAAGAGGAACTAACATGTGCGGGATAGTCGGGGCTGCCGGGTACCAAAAAGATTTCGCCAAACTGATCTATGATTGCCTCCAGAGGCTTGAATATCGCGGGTACGATTCATTCGGGATGTCGTTTACTCTTCCGCAAAAAGAAATCCTCACTTTCAAGGGTGCTGGGGTTATGCCGGAACGAACAGTGAGTGAGCCGGCGCTAACGAATGGAGCGGCGATTGGCCATGTGCGCTGGGCGACCCATGGCGGAGTCACAGACGCGAACGCCCATCCCCATAGCGACTGCACCGGGAAGATTGCGGTGGTTCACAATGGCGTCATCGACAACTACAAAGAACTCCGGGGGGAACTTGAGAAGCGGGGACACGTTTTTAAAAGCGAGACCGACACCGAGGTTATCCCCCATCTGATTGAGGAGATGCTGAAACTCCCAGACCTACCTCTCGATCGGGCTGTAACCGGTGCCTGTGCCGCCATCAAGGGTACCTATGCTCTTTGCATCCTCCATGCCGACTACCCCAATATGGTCATCGCCACCCGTAATGGCTCCCCATTGGTAATCGGGCAGGGGAAAGATATTAACTTCGCTTCTAGCGACGCGCTGTCAATCGCCGGGATGGTAGATACGATACTCTACTTGGAAGATAAGGATATCTGCATGATTACCCCGTATGTGACCATCGTCCGCGACTGGGGCGGGAACCTGCAGCTCCGTGAGTGGTCTGTCCCCGATGCTGCTTGGGCCAATGTGGGGAAAGGGGGATATCCACATTTCATGCTCAAAGAAATCATGGAACAGCCAAAATCCATCTCCTACGCCCTTGATGGGAATGACGAGAAACATCGTGCCGACATTGATAAGATTGCCCTCAAACTCAGCGGATGCAGGAATATCACGATGGTGGCTTGCGGGACTTCCCGATATGCCGCCATCCTCGGGAGATACGCCATCTCCAAGGTAGCCGGGCGGTCAGTTGATGTGGTGATGGCGAGCGAGTTTGAATATCTGACTGGGGGAGTCAAGCCAGGGGACGCCGTGATCTGTATATCCCAGAGCGGCGAAACAGCCGACGTGGTGGAGGCGGCCAAGAAAGCCAAAGCGGCCGGGGCGATGATTGTATCCATCGTAAATGTGCCGGGTTCTTCCTTGGACAGGTTGAGCGACCACAAGTGGTGGATGTTCTGCGGTCCAGAGGTTGGAGTGGCCGCCACGAAGACCTTCACCAACGAACTGGTTGCCTTGAATCTTTTGGCATATGCTCTGGCAGGTAATCTGAAACAGGGGTTCTCTGATATGCGCGATATCGCCAACCTGATCGAGGACAATATCTTCGCCTGCCAAGAGAAGGCCAAAGCCATCGCTGAGAAGATCAAGGATAAGGAGCACTTCTACTACATCGGGCGCGGCCCGAGTTTCTCTCTCGCCGGGGAGAGCGCCCTCAAGATGAAGGAGATCTCCTACATCCATGCCGAGGGGATGCCCGCGGGGGAACTCAAACATGGCACACTCTCGCTGATCGAACACGGGACCCCAGTGGCGGCAATCTGCCCGGATGATGAAACTTATCTGGACACCATCAACAATGTCATCGAAGCCAAAACGCGCGGAGCCTATACGATAGGGTTCACAGACGTCATAGATCCCACCAGAACTTGTTTTGATGATGTGGTGATGATTCCTACCACCCTGCCGCTGTTTTACCCTCTGGTGAGTGTGGTCCCGACCCAGTTACTCGCATACTATACCGCGGTGGCGAAGGGATTAAACCCCGATCGCCCGCGGAACTTGGCGAAGAGTGTGACTGTAAAATGACAGAATACAACCTGTACATGGGCCAGAGCATCAAAATTGAGACCAAGGTGCCTTGCACGCTAACCGTGGAAAACGTGAAAGTGAATATCATTGCCAACCACACACTGATAACGATCATCGCTACACCGATAGGGAACGATACATGCTCAAAATCTGAACAGCCCAGACAACTGCCGGCCGTGCGGAATGAGATACCCGACGTGATAAAAAAAGCCTTTGGGGAGGGAACGGATGGAACCGGAGAACATCTACCAGCATAATTGTTTGATAGTCACCGAAATTGGTATTAACCACAACGGGGATTTAAGCATGGCGAAGACCCTCATCGACGAGGCTGCGGATGCCGGAGCCGACATCGTTAAATTCCAGCTCTATGTACCCGAAAAACTCTGGCCGGATCACCTTCTGATGTGCCGGGGTAAAAACTGGTACAGCCTGGTAGAGAGAACTGAACTTACTTTCAACCAGGCGGCGGAAATAGCCAACTACTGCTCTGCCCGGGGGATAGAGTTCATGGCATCGGCATTCGACACGGAGCGTATCGCCTGGCTTGAGAAGCTGGGGGTTACCCACATCAAAATCGGTAATCGATACAAGGACTATGGCGTGATCGAGGCGGCCGGCAAGACCGGGAAAGAAGTGTGGATGTCGCATACCCCGGGAGAGCCATTTGATGTACCCGGTTCATCGTTCAACAATTTCCGCAGGATCTACTGCATCTCGCAGTACCCCACCGCCCTCACAGACCTTCACTTGGGGCAGATCCCGTTTGGGAACGGATATCATGAATACTACGGGTTTTCCGACCACTCTTTGGGCATCGAGGCGTCCCAGGTAGCCATCAGCCGGGGTGCCCAAATGGTTGAGAAACACTTCACGTTCGACCGCAATGATAAGCGGGGGCCAGACCACCTCTGCTCCATTGAGCACACTCAACTCAAGGAACTGGTAAAATTCAGGGATCATGTGGAGGCGGCGCTATGAAAGCAACACTAAGGGCTCTGGACTGGGAATCGGGCAATCTCATGACCCCGGACCTGGAGATGATCCTCGTATGGAGAAATCAGCCACGGATCGTTAAATCAACTTATACCCAGCGCATGAACCATGAGTTGATCTCTCCTGAGACGCACTTAAATTGGTACTCCACTCGAGGGCCGTGGTGGAGATGGTTTGTTGTCCAAGCTGATGGGAAAGACGTGGGGCTAGTTAGTTTTGGGCAGCTGGACAGCTGGTGGCCTGAATTTGGGTATATGCTGGGCGAAGCCGAATATGAGGGCAAAGGCATAATGACCGAAGCATTAAAGTTGGCATTCGCATGGCTGGCGAAACATGGCTATACGATGGTGCGCACGGTCGTGAATAACGACAATCAGATTTCGCGCCACATCATGCATAAGCTCGGGTTCTTCTACCTCTGCGCCGGACGCCCCAGAGAGGGGGTATTCACCAAGAAACTCAACGAGGAATGGAGCGCAACCGAATATACCTCGGGGCGCAAGGAGTTCATGCCGATATGATGGACAAAATTCACGCCATATTCATGCGGATATATATAACTTTTCTATGCCTGATTATCACTTTTGGTATCGCCCTGGCAGTACTGGCGGCTCTCAGGATGTTCCGTGAATAACAAAATAACCCACGAACAACTAGCGGTAGCGGTTACGGAGCTCCTGCATGCATACGGGTTCAGCAAGGTTGCCAGGTTCCGCCCCGGGCTGACTCAAAGCGGAAACTGGAGGACCGCCGTCGGGGCTGATGGAAAAGGATACCCGGATCTGACGGCAGCCAAACCAGCAGAGGAGAAACCCATCCCGCGAGAATATACACCTAACCTTACAGCAAACCAAGTCCTTTATGTAGAAACCAAAGGGCGGGTCATAATTGCTGAACTCAAGGTGGGGCCAGATAAGTTGCGCCCAGAACAAAAAGAGTGGCTCGATACCTTTCGGGCCACTCACCTTTGCGAGGTATATGTCTGGACTGATAAAGACTATTTCAATGGGACAATTGAGGCTGCACTCCAGGCGGAGGGGGGTGTCATACAGTACAAACCCACCGAGGAGGGCCGTATGCCTCCCGTAGCCACCAGGAAGATCGCTGGCAAGAGGAGCAAGGTTTCTCGGGTTGAGGAGGGATAGACTTCTGTATCTATCCCTTCCCCTCAACAAAAGATTTCATACTACGCCCTCCCGTAATTGGTAATTATCACTATTAAAGCGCGCAGTTTTTCTTCAAGAGCCTCTATCTGCGCATTTAATTCCCTGATTATTTTGTTAGTACTCAAAGCCAACTCATAATGGGCATCTTCAAGAGCCTTGACCTTTGCTTCTGCTTTTAGATACTCTTGCCCATATTCAGCCGTCTGTTGTATCAACGTGGCATTGGTGGATCTCAACTGCTCTATAAAAAACTCAAGTTCATCTACCTTTGGCTGAAATCTTGCTACTCCACAAGTGCATTGATTCCCTCCACCATAGCAATAAACAAGGCAGGAATTATCATGTTCCAGTTTCATAGTTTTAATCCCTCCAGAAAATCTTTATAACGAAGATTCCATTCTCGTTCTTGCGCCTCAGCTAGTTGTTGTTCTTTGTGGCGCAATTCTTTTTTAAGGTCTTTAATGTCTCGCTCTAAGTTCTGAATTTCTCTGGTTGTCATTTGCTTCCCTCCAATGACTGCGCCTTGAGCTTGGCTTTTACTCTTTCAAGGCTATCCCCGTGATATTTTGCATATACAAGAACGCCAACAGCGAGAGCCATTTCATCGGCAGTCAGCGTCAGCTTTTTCAGCCTCTCTATCTCCTGCATCAAGTCGGCTGTAAGGGCTAGGTACAGGTCTACCCCATCGGGCTTTACAGATTCACTCATAAAAGAGCCTCAATTTTAGCGATAACTTTCCGCAGTACGTTTTGATGCGGTAGTTTCAAGAAGTCTTGACGAGTTATATCACCCCACATTTCCTCATACTGCTTTATCCTTATTTCCTGAGCATTACATTTCCTTAAAAGCTCCTCATGACAATCACATTCCTTTTTCAGTTCGGTGTTTTCTGCTTCCAGTCCATCTACTACTTTTTGGTCAGCATCACGCTGGGCTTGTAGGCTTTCGAGCATCACCTTGCCGAACCATAGCCTTACTTCTTTTCCAGTGGGCAATATCTCGTTGAGGTAGTTTGCCAGCTTGTCTAAGTTTTCGCCTTCCAGCAGCCCCAGTTGTGTCATTTGCTTCCCTCCAATGACTGCGCCTTGAGATTATCGCGCAATTCTTGGTTTACTCGGCGGTATTCTTCGACCAGTTTTTGATAACTTGCCAACGTGTCAACCAAATCTTCCTCACTGGCTGATAGCCGTAATTCTTCTTTTAGCGCGGTTACTTCTGCTTTTATTCCAGACAATTCGCGCTCATAAGATTCGGTCAATTCTTTTTCAAGAGATCTGCGACCCTCTATCTCCTGCCTCAAGTCGGCTGTAAGGACTAGGTGCTGGCGGTTTGCAAATTGCTGACAGAGTTTAACTATTTGGGCTTCTGCTCCAACCAAAGGTATGCAGTAGTTATCAAGATATGCCATCAGGTCTATCCCATCGGGCTTTACAGATTCACTCATACTGCCTCCTCAATAAGTTTAAGAATGGCTGTGGTGTAAGCTCCAATGGTTCTATTGCAAAGAGGGTCTTGTTCCTCTATAAAACTAACCAATATCTTTTCAATCTGTTCCAAACTTGGCACTTTCGGCTTGCTCATAGCTTCAAAGGTTTTGGCACAGGCATCCCAGCCTTCCGCACGAAGATAATCGCCAGTAACCCCATTATGAGGATGCTTATAAGGATTCTCAGGCTTGCTAGGGGCAGGACTGTCTACTGGAACATCAAATCCTTTATTGGGGTTATGGCTACAATGGGGGCAAACTAACACACCGTTATCTACTGGCTTATTGCAAAAAGCACAAAGATGAAAACCCCCATACTTGGCAGGACTGACTACTGGCTCGGATACTGGTTTGACCATGTATTCATCGCATACGTTTTCAGGATTTTTGATTGTAAGGTCAATGTGATTCTTGTCAGGGCTAGGTTGAACAGGCTGGCAGTAAAGTAAATGATGTTCAAGACCTTGTTGGCTATGACACTTTTTACCACATTTCGGGCATTGATGTTCAGCCATTTACTTGCCTCCTTTGAGATAACGGGCCTTGAAATCTGCAATAGCTTTTTTCCTTGCTTTAAATGTTCCTGTATACCAGTAAAAATCCACAATTTCTTCTATTGTTTCAAAGATTTCCCGTGCCGTCTGCTCTTTGGCATCGGCTACTGCTTTCTCTAGGATGGCTAGGTGCTGGCGGTTTGCTTCGGCATTAACCTCTTTTATTGAGTAATCCCAAGAACAACGACTTTCTCTGAAAACATCACCTAGAGTAATAGACAGGTCTATCCCATCGGGCTTTACAGATTCACTCATACTGCCTCCTCAAAAAGTTTAAAAATGGCTGTGGCGCATTTATTTATATCTTGACCTGATGATTCTCACGTCCTTAGTCCAACTTGCCAGTGCAGGTTTCACGCTCTGCTCAAAGCTTTTTTGAAGTGCCAAAATCACTTCTTCAGAAGTGGGTGTCTTTCCTTTGGATAGATTTAGCTTTTCATGCTCAACAAGAGCTAGGTGCTGGTGGTTTGCTTCAATTTCCAAACTTGTAATTAAAGCGTCAAGTCCATGAATACCAGCACGAGAAAACTTTATCCCATCAGGCTTTACAGATTCACTCACAGGCTTGCTTACAGGGGCAGGACTGACTACTGGCTCGGATACACACTGATGCGCCTCAAGATATTCAGTACATTCATCTATGGGATGACTGATTGAGTCAAGGCTCATGCCACATCTTGAACATTCAAACTTTTTAGTTTTACGTGCAGGTGGGCTAGGTTGAACAGGCTGGCAGTAAAGTAAATGATGTTCAAGACCTTGTTGGCTATGACACTTTTTACCACATTTCGGGCATTGATGTTCAGTCATTTACTTGCCTCCTTGCGAGTTGGTATTTCACCAGCTTTGACAAATTGCCGATAGCGTTTTTCTACTTCTTTGCGCCAGCCATCATGAACGTTATAACACCCATGAGGATTTACAGAATGTGCGGCGCAATAAATTGCCGTCAGTTTCTTGTTGATAATTTTTGCGTCATCGTCTTTTAGAATAGGCGTTCTATCAGGATGCATCAGGCAATTAAATTCAAGGTCTTGAGTTAAATCATCACTGACTAAAACCTCAATTACTGCAAGAGCTTTTTCTTGTAAAGTCAATTTCGCCATTTATTTACCCTCTGTCAGTAAAGATATAATGGCATCGGCTGCTTCGTTTTCGTGAGAAAAAAAGGGGTCGTACTTATCTCTTATGATTTGTGCAATATCTTGTTTTTGCTCTGCAATCCACTTGTTATGCTCGGCTATGGACTTGCATGCTTCAAGTGCTTTGGCTGTTTTGGCATCCTGCGCCAATAGGATTTGCTTCATACAGTCATTATCATCGTTCCATCCTGTCCAGTATTTAATACGAATCTCTATTACTTCTTCGCCTGTGAGTAGTCTTTCGTTCATGCCTTTGCCTCCAATATCCGGGATATCTTGACATCATGAATCGCATCATCGAAGATCTTGGTTATGTCCTCGACATTAACGAAACCAGTCATAGCCCCCCATAGGTGCCTTTCATCGAGTATCTTGGTTTTGAGATCCTCCAGGAGATTTACAACATCGCTCATAAACCAACCTCCTGCAAGCCTTTATCCCACAAACCCAAATGCCCCAGGATCCTTACCGGTTTGTCATAGATCTCCGGATCGTCCAGGAGCCAGTGCCACTGACCCTCCATCGCCCAAGGAGAGCCGCTTTTGCGGCTGCAATCAACTATATCCACCTCTCCGATAATGGACCCCGGGATGTCCAAGTTACGCGCATAATTCAGGAAAACAGTAAACTGTTCATCGGTGAGTATTCTATTGGCGTATGTGAACCCTAAGTCATCCAGGCCTTTGGCTGAATGGATATAAATCCTCCCTCGAAAGTGCGTCTGCCATTTCCGGTTCTCAAGGGGTTTGAACCCAAGCGCAATAAGTAGGCCCCATGGCCGCGAGAAAGTGAGTGCTTTGGTGGGATTTGTTTTATCATCCATTTCTGTCACCATAGTCGATCAGCACGATACCTTTATCAAACTGTCCGACTATGTAATTTTTGTTGGAAGCGATTGCACCCAGGTTTGGGTAATGGATCCCGATAGCCCCCAAGACAGTTATTAGATCTCCGACTTCTTCGGCATCCGGCCAATCCTTGCCCTCCCAGCTATCCATGACCTCTTTGTATTCCTCAGCTAGTTTTGCTTTGAGAAGCCCGGGGAGTTCCTCTTTCAATGCAATCCGGTACTTGACCCATTTCCCATCTGCCATGGCGATCTCCGGGACATTATCCCTGACCAGTTTTGGGAGCCCCGCATCACTGGCTGGTTTATCAACAGTGTAAAATGGAGTGATCCTTGCCTTGGCAATGGCAGGGGTAGAAACAGGGTCATTTTCGTAGACCCTTTTGTCGTATGCATTAGGGATTAGATTGTCGCTCATTCTATCTCTCCTTTGGCGCATGGTCAGGATCCCCATCTTTTATTTTAACAACTGTGAATCCCTGCTTCGCCAACTTCTCGACCACGTCGTCAGTGGCGTCAGATTCCCACATGATGCGTTCAACCTTTTTAGGAACGAACACCATGAATACCGCTGGCTTCATCTCCACCCTGGCAGCATCAAGTAACCTGGGTTGGTTGATATTACGCTTGCGCTTCTTCTTCGATTTATCGTCCTCGAAGCCAGGCAAGACATCAGCCACAGGAAAGACGGCAGGATCCAACGTGATTTCCAACCCGTACGGATGGGCAAGATAGATCGGGCTCTCGCCGACCTTGAAATCTTTGGGGATCTTTTTCCAGTTGACCCGCCGGCTTATTCCTAGACGGTGCGCTTCCTCAAGGAAAGAGTCGGCGGTAGGATAAGACTCGACGCCAACCATCTGGATAAACGCGTTCGCATCTGCAGGCTTGCACACGATACAGCGGACGAACCCCCCCTCTTCGCAGTTACGGTGATCCTGGAAATACAAATGGGGGTTAAACTGCTCAAGGGATCGCCCCACTTTGATAAGGCGCCCACAGCACGGGCATTGCTTGATCTCCATCGGCAACCGATCGCAGGGGGTGAAGATTCCTTCACCCACGAGGTATGTACCCCCGACTTCCCTCCAGCCGCACCCCCTAATTGGCTCCTGCATATACCATCCCCTTCTTAACCCCAGCCTTGCCGGCAGGGTTATTGTATTTACCGAAGCAGTGGCAATTACAGAAAGCCAGCCCTGCCTTATTATTTTTGAGCTTGCAAGGCCACACCTCAATTATTACCCCGCAATACCCGCATGGGACACTTATTCTGGTTCTTGGGTGGTGCTGCTTAGTATGAGCAGATCGCTCGATTAACTCAAGATTCTCCAACCGATTGTCTGTCTTGTCGCCATTTTTATGATGAACATTTTCTGTCCGGGTCAATTTCCTGCCGAGGGACTTTCCCATCACCATACGATGTTCGTACTGCGCATGCCTGCCTCCAGAAATGAGGACGTAACCATCCGAATGGATGTACCGGCCATTAGGTGTACGGCTCATACGTTTACCACCCTCAAGTCAGGATTCCCGTTGCACGCATTACACCTGGACGCAGAGGACAGCTTGTACCGGATGGCTTTTGCGCGGTTCACTTCTCCGAATTTAACCTGACCGCAATTTGCGCATTTGGCATTCTCCCTGCTTTTCTCCATCATTCCAGCAGCTTTAGCGGTAACAGGGACGTATTCCTCATGACCCCTGGGGCACATAAACCGCCGGAGTTTCTGGTTGAGCCCGGGCTGGGGCTTCCACTCAGGGTCGATCTCCATTTTTACGTGGCACTTTTTACACTCTACGCTCGCCAATTTCGTCTCCTTTTTAAGGGTCCTTAACCCTTTACTCGATATTTTAATCCCATCTCACGTTTTGACCAGGTGACTGAACTTGCCGTGTTTAAATTTCTCGTTCGGGTTGGATGGTTGGGACCTCTTTTGCCCTGGAGCATGCCCCTCTTCCAGGCATATCTTCAACACCCCAACAACATATCTCCACTCTCTCTTATTCGCTGAAACCGCTTCATTTATCGCTTCCTTTACCCATTCTGAACTGTATTTTTCGCAAACTTTCGTCAATTCACCTTTTGGGATAGGAATGTTTTCTTTATTAGCAATTTCCAGGACTTCTTTTTGGTCAATTGACGACAACGACGACTCGTCTTCTGTAGTCTTTTGTAGTGTAGTGTCTTGTCGTCTATTGTCGTCTCTTGTCGTCTGTGGATTATCGGGTGGTTTTATCGAGTTTCTACTAGTAGAAACGGCATTATCACCTGGTTTAACGGGAAGTTCAGAACTTCTGTTCTTATATGCGTCACCAATTTCGTCTACCAAATGTTGGCACCAAATGGTCTTTTGGGACCATAAATCAGCGTCAATCGCCTCCAGGTCGACAAGGCACTTCATGAAATCTTCGGTTTCTACTTCTGATAACCCCATTTCTGCTACTAGAAACTGCCATTCTAGGGATTTAATGCAAGAATACGCATGCCCCGGAGTCCGGCAAAGGAGTTCCAACATACTCCACCAAGCTCCGAGTCCCGCCATGCCGAAACGTGATCGCAGTACGAACTTGGTTTTCCCCGCAGACACGTAATGTGGGAACCAGTCAACGGTCTGTTTGCGCGGTCTAGGCATTCTTTCTTCCCCTTTATCGTGCTATATGGTTGAGGGCGGTGCCACCCTTGTGGGGTTCACCGCCCTCGTTTTAAGGATTAGACCCCGCCCCGCAGGTCGACCATTTCCTTGATCTTTGCGTAGAATTGGTCTATCTGCGCTTGTGGCAACCGGCAGATGCATTCGTACACTGAACCGGATACATCGCCCAAGCAATAAGGGGTTGCCTTGAGGTATGACTTCGTCGCTGGTTCTTTCCAGTTGATCTTTTTTAGTGCGTCGGTGAGCCATGCCGGGTCAATACTACACGTAGGCATAACCTTTTCGGTTTTGGGCGGCTCTTTGACCGTTGTGGCGGCGTCGGTAACCGCATGAGTGGCAACTGCATCTTTAATGTTCGCGTCGATTGCCGCTTGGGACGCCGGTGGGTCGTTCCTGACTTCTCGGGCTGTGGTATCGATGATTTCGCCCTTGGGTTGTTCAGTTTTCGCTTTGGTAGACCTGGTCCTTTTCGACTCTGCCTGGTTAGGCTCAGTGACGGTAATATCGTCCCCCTCTCCAGAACCGATATCTTCGTAGCTGGGTAATGGTATGGAGAACGCTTTCTTGAGTCCTCGGGCTACACCCCTCTTTTCAGCCATGTCGTAGGGATATTTTACGATGGGTAGAAACGGATCAGCCTTGGAGCGCTCCTCTCCGGTGACCTTTCCCCATCCGACAAATGAGTGGGAGCATCCTTTCCGGAAAACACCTACCTTTATGAGGATGTCGCCCTCTTTGCAACCGCGACCCTCTCGTTCGTCCCTGCTGGCGGCGGTTGATTCGATGCCGTCCAATTCGCCCGTTTCCTGGGCCTTGCGCAGCCGTCCAGCGACCGTGATGAACGGGGCTCCTTGGTAGGCCATGAATTCACCCATCATCGGGTCGAGGCCATATTCCCTAGCCATTTCGGCTATAAGTTGTTCTAATGCCGGTGTAATCGCTTGTGTGGAAAGGCGCGATTTCCTGACCCTGTCCACCATCTGTTCTTGTGTCATCTGCATTAAATCGGTTCCCAATTTATTCCTCCTAAATACGCCCTCAGACTCTCGTCTCCCTGCGTCCCACGGTTCTGCTAACAGAATTGTATTGTGGGACTTGTCTTTGCACCGCAGGAAAAATCCTGGGATTGCGGGATCCCATGCCAGCGTGAACGCCACCCCGCATTGACCGCAACGGCGCCCGTCTTCAACTAACTGTTTGAGGATTCCCCGCGGTAGGTTTTGCTCCGTGATCGCCATCTATTCCTCCGTTGATTTTTGTTTTGTTCCGCTCAACCCTCCTTTTATTCTTTCTGAATTTAATCGTATCAAGGTCCTCACGCATCAGAAATTGTATGTTACCGAGAATCACGGCAGTTATCCTGCCGTCTTCGAGCCAGTTATAAATCGCCCTCTGGCTGACTCCCAGGTACTCTGCCGCCTCGGCCGTGTTTAACAGATTGTCGATCGTTATAGCCATAAATAACCCCCATTTAGACCCGGGCGCCGTGGATATGGGATACCAAATGCGTGATTTTCCCCGGACTTGATATTATTTCCCTTCATCCACGGCGCCTTGCCCCATTCCTGCAGCACATTCGCGCTGGTCGGTGGTATATTTGCCAGCCGGTAGCGTAACATACTGCCTACCCCCGGAACGCCCCCATTGCTTGCGCTGTTTCTTGCGAAACCTGAGCTTCATCTCGCGTCCTTGCCCCATGTTCGCCATGGGGGGCTGGTTGACCGCCAAGCTGGCCGGCATCTTTATAAAGCCGGTCATTTTTCCGGATACGGCACTTGGCGTATATCTCCGATGGGTAAGGATGCGTCGTAACGCACCCCTGTAGCTATTTAAAGTTGCTACCCATCGGTTGATACCTTTGTCGATGGCTTCGTGTACCGCATGACTGCGAGGTCATGCTGCCTCAACCTTTCGGCCAGGACAGTCGTGCCGGGGCGTGTCGCGACCTGACTACGCTGTTTATCCCCCAGGTTCACGTTCCCTTTCCTACCCCTTTATCTTCTACCGAAGACCTGCTGAACTTATCCGAGTTTCTCAAGGGTACAGGTGAGGTAACGACTCAGCCGGAGCCCCAAGAGGGCGAGCCCACTTCTTTTACGGTACACGAAGCCATCGACTATTTAGTTGTTAATATTCAACGACACTAAAGATATTAGCATACGTCTTACTTGGCTTGTCAATACCCCTCTACGTGTAACCTTAAAATAATCGAAAAATATTTTTCAGCGCTGTTGACTATGGCTTCACTTAGGTATTAAAATTATAAAGGATAAAGAGGCTATTATCGTTGATGTAGCCACGGGAGGTCAGATGGGATCAGCACTCAAAAGAGGACGAACTTTAAACCCCCAGGCAGTTAAACTCACAATGAACTCAATAAGCTTCCGCATCGAAGAACTCCAGAACCGTTTCAGACACAAAGTGTTAACCGAAAGAGATCGCCGGGAATTCAGACGCATGACCGGCAGGGACTTGGCAAGAGATGGATAAAGCAATCAGTTCCGGGCCTTACGATATTGCCGACTCTGGAGTGGTGACATCATATGAAGGTTTCCAGATTATTATCCAACTCAAGGAACTGGGGATCCGTATACGCATCGGTTTTGATGACAACCCTTTGGAAAGCGGGAAGTCCATCTCTATCGTCCCTACCAGTGAGGACGAGGTTGAAATAACGATGCGCGGATACCAGCAAAGTTTGGGCGAAGGAACTAATCGCCCAATGAAGTTCGCCAGGTTCGATGACCGTCAGTACTATATTCAAATCCGCACATGGGCAGTCCCGGGATCCACCCCAACTATCATTTATACGATCTACCGTGACAGCGAGTATCTAGGGAATAAGCCGTAAAGGCTGATATAGGAGAAGGAGAAAAATGGAAACAGACGTCAAAAAAGCTAAAATCATGAACAAGCCTCTGCCTCAAATATTGGATGAAATGGACGCCAATATTGAAGCGGCGGCGGCTGCTGCGCGTGCTGCAGAGGCGGCGGCCAGGGCTTCTCAGGAAGGTGCTAAATTAGCCAATGCTGCCGGTGAAACCGCGGCCAAGTCCGCGGCCCTCGCAGGGTCGGCTGCCCAGGCGGCTGCCGAAAAGGCTGTGGCTGAAGCGAAGCAGGCTATGGCTGATGCTCAGGCTGCCGCAGACGATGCCACCAGGAGCGCTAAACTAGCCATCCTCGCCTCCGACGAAGCCAAGAAGATGGCGGGGGAAGCCAAGAGCGTGGCCGCCCTCGCCCAGCGTGCCGCGGAAAACGCCCAGAGCCAAGCTGCGGAAGCCCTCCAGGCTGTTGAAAACGAAAAGCGGGCCCGGGAGCAAGCTGTTGCCGAGGTCGATGGGCGCGTCGATAAGATGAAGAACGTGATCATCACTGGCCGAAACGACGAAACCAACACAATCAACGCCGGATTCAAAAGTATCTAAGCCATGACCAAGAAAAAAATCGCACAGCCGGTTCCATCATTTATCTGCCGGCTGTGCGGGACCCGCAAAACTACCCGTGCTTTCGGTTCGGCCGAAGAGTTAGAGACGCACCTTCTCATATGCCGGGCCAAGCACTGGTTCAAATACCGCCTGATTTACAAGAAGTGCGAACTGTGTGGCAAGGACTTGGCGGGGCATAGTTCATGTGAGGGTTGCGGGGTACTCACCGGTCCTTGCCACCAGTGGCGCCTGAATACTTACCATGAACGGAAAGTCTGCAACTCGTGTCTCGGGCGCTGGAAGTTCCTCGAGGCCGAGGTCGGCGAGAGGGCGGCTACCTGGGGCAGACTTATAAATGGGCAACAGGTACAGCACCAGCCTGTAGATCTCAGGATCCTCGGGGACGTTCTGCAAAGCTATAAGGAAGTCCACGGCAAGAAGCCGGACATGCAGCAGTTTACGACCTTGTTCTTGGAGCATACAGGCCGTTCCCCATCGGATACCGAGATGATGGCTTGGGCGTTATTATACAAGTGGCCAATAAATCTGGCCGACCGACCCTGGGCAAAGGTAGCTCAGCATTATGGGATTAAACGCAGGATGATAGGGAGTTTCCCGGATTGAACGAAGGTGGTACAGGGGATGTGTTTGGCAATATTATCATGGGCATTTGGTTGTTTGTCGTCGTGATTATGTCTATTGCGCTGGTTGGCCTAATGATTCTAGCTGTTTTCTTCCCTAACGTAAGGCTGAATTCATGAACGCAGTGGCCAAGACTCGCGGCGCAGAATATCTGACCGGTATTACCGCTTGCCAGATTAACGCTCTGCTGGCCGAGAAACACAAGAACGATGTCTTTGTTGATGAATGCAAGAACGGGCCATCCTACGGCCGGGGGTTGTTGAGGTTGGACGCTTGGGTACTGAGAAAAACATGGTCTCCCCCGACCACTATCGGGTACGAAATTAAAGTCGACCGGATGGATTTCGAACAAGACCAGAAATGGGCGGAATATCTGCCAGTATGCAATGAATTCTATTTTGTCTGCCCTGCTGGCCTTATCCGCTCTCAGGACCTGGATGACCGTGTTGGGTTGATTTGGGTATCCAAGTCGGGGGTACTGCACACAAAGAAAAGGTCTACGAAGTGGAAACCTGATCCGCTGAAAATCGTGGAGTTGATGTCCTATGTGCTGATGGCGCGAACGCGCATCGTCGGCGATATGTGGGCGGCACAGGAAAAGGAACCCGCGCCGGTCCCGCGACTGGAAGTGCTACGTGCCATGGTGGAAGAGGCCGCGAAGAAGAAAACACTCGCTCATTTTATCCGCGGGCATGTCCGTGACACCGAGGTCCTTCTGCAGAAGAAAGAAGGGGAACTAAATAATCGCGAGCTTTATCTCCACCAGTTTGAGGAGAAGTTGGAAAAGCTCGGTATCGTTTGGGATTCCTCTGTGGATAATTGGCGGGATACCAACCGGGTGGCTAACGAGATAGGCAAACTTAAAAAAGTTATCGACTGGGACACCATGCAGCACCTGAATAGTCTGGCTCATAGTATAAAAGATGTTGTGAAAGATATAGAGGAATTGCGCAAAGAGGAAAATAAGGAGGCACAACACGAGCAACAACCCGAAGCACAAGAAGCGCCGGCAGGAGCGAGTTCAGAAAAGGAAAGAGTCTGCGCGTAAGGGGATAGTCCACGCATATGAAGATACCGATTCGCACCCTGGAAGACCCGGCGCTCCGAAGGCCTAGCGTCGGAATAAGAACGGGGGCGGCCTCGCTTGTCATCGATGGTTTGTGGGATTCCCTCCCGGAGAATGCGGTTGGTCTCGCGGCTCCTCAAATCGGATACCCTGTCCGGGTGTGTGTGGTCCGTGTTGGGGGAGTTAAGTGGGCACTAATCAACCCCGTAGTTGTTTCTGCGAAGGGTTTCTCAAGGGTAGAGGAAGGATGCTTGTCTATCCCGGGAAAGGTTTTTAACGTGTTGAGGGCCAATATCGTAAAAGTCAGGGCGGTATCTCCGGAGGGGGTATCTAGGGTCTACAAGGGGCATGATGTCCTGGCCCGGGCTCTGCAGCATGAAATAGACCACCTGGATGGAATATTGGTGGACCAGAGAGCGAGGGAATTATGAAGAAAATGTTCGGTTGCCTAGTAGATATCATCCTGCTGCTGGTGGCGGTCGGGGGGATCCTCGGCATCATCTACGCCGGGATGCACAACTGGTTCCAGCCAACAACAGAGCCAGCCCATGAGGAGAAGCTATGGAAAATGGGGAAATAGCAAATTGGGTAGCACTTGTAAGTGAGTGGGAAAGGCAGTTGCAACTGTCGAACTCCAAGTTAACAGCAGTGAGCGGGTTATTACGGGGGTTACTTGTGCGCATGGACGCACCTCCGGATGTTATTTTTATAACCTATCTGCGCAACCCAAACAAACCATACCCAGATTGTTTCCAGTATCGGTAAGAGGAGCTAGGCAATGTATCCTATTTGGGAAGGCGCCCTGATCGACCTGGTTTTTCTTCTCTTCATCGCTATCGTAGCGATCTATTACCATTTCATCTGGTGGGATCTCTTCCAGATGATGGAGCCGTTCACTCATATCTTCGCCCGGATCGCCCAGAAGCGCCCTTGGTTCTTTTATGGTATCGTCGGGCTGCTTATCGTGGTGGCGATGTACGCCGGCATTGTTATCCATTACTGGTACTGGCAGGTTATCCACATCTTCTTGGTGGGATTCTTCGGCTGGCTTATCGGGCATATCATAGCAGCCGCCTCGGATCCGAATAACCCGCCGCATCTACCGCACCGGTTCTCATGGCAGTACGGGAGGCAGAAAGCATGCAAATAGAAATAGACAAAAAGGTATGGGCTATGTGTGGGGACGAATATTACAAAATCCGCATATATGGCAGTCAACCAACTGAAATACTCAAATTGTTAGAGGAAACAAAAAAGGTAGTGGAAAGTATGTCAGTCAATGATGACTATAAAGGGAAATGGATGGAAAGATGAGCGATCTGGTAACACCCCCCAAGTGCAGGAGTTGTGGCCGGCATATCTGGCCGAAACTCAATGACCTTGATTTGTGTGATGCTTGTTTCTTGCGCGAGGTCAACCAGCGGATCCTACACGCCATGAGCGGAGATCCGGACGCTGATTTAAGCCAGTTCACGGAATGGTTTCTGAGGCATTTCCAGGAAGATCTCGAGGATTACGGATGAACATAGCCAAGGTTGAGATCTCCAAGTCCCACATGGCAGCCATCGATTCGTACTGCCTGGCTAACTACCATAAGCGGGAGGGAGTGAGCACTATCTTTAGATCTAAAACGCCGTATGCCTCTTACAAAGCCGGCGTTATGGGCGAGGTGGTCGTGGCCGATTATTGTATGGGCTCCGATATTGGGGAGTACCTCGAGAATAGGCCTGCGGGGAAAGCGGACATATTCGATGTCACTTTGAACGACGGCAGAAAGTGGGACGTCAAGACGATGCTGGCAGTGACCCCGGTGCTGCAGCCGTTCTACCATTGCGACGTCGCTGAAACGCAATTGTCGCACCTGGTAGCCGGGTTCATCTTCTGTTCGATACTGCAGACCCGGGAAAAGGTGATACAGCCCATCGCTTTCATAAAGGGGTATCTGGAGAAACCCAAGTTCCTGGACGTGGCGATTAAAAGGGCAGAGGGGTACCAGGCTTCCAACAATTACCAGGCGCCGTGTGCTTGCCGGGATGTTGAATTGCAACAACTCGATGACGTACATGGATTGATATCTTACGGTCAGAAAGTTTTGGCATTATTATAGAGCAGGAGGTTAAGATGGCTTGGATCAAAAAGGTTAACAAGGGGGCATGCACTATCTGCGGTTCCAGTGACGAATGTATCCAGATGAAAGATCGCTGGTGGCAGCCGAAATACACTCTTTGCGAGAGATGTGTATCGCACTGGTTCCGGCAGTTCACGAAGAATAAAGGCAAGTACGGCAACGACCCCGTGACTTCATAAAGGAGAATAAGATGGCAAGAAAATCAGGTTACAGAATGTTGCGGCTGGACATCCCTTCACTCCATTTCGACATGCTCACAATTCTAGCTGCGATGGTGGATGAAGATGCCGGGGACTTCTCGTCCAGGATCCTCTCTGCTTTTGTAGAAGGGTCGGCGGCCACGGTGGCTTCCATGGCAGTTGACGAACACGGCAAAGCAATACCCCCTAAAGCCAGGTTAGCGGCCTACCGGCTGCTCTCGCTGTTGGCAGATTATGACTGCGAAGAGGCGGCGACTCGTTTCGATGATCTGGTGGAGAAAGCTAAGGCAGCCAAGAAAGAGATGGACAGCCTTGTACCCCCCGATCTGACCGAATCCAGCGAGGCTGATAAGCCGGCAGATACCCCTGCGCAAGGACCCCTTTGCAGCGACGGGGGGAAGTAAATGCCCTCGAACAACATCATAGAACTGCCCAAGCGGAATTTCCAGAAAGGGTGTGAGACTTGCCAGAAACTCCATGATGCCATCGGTTATGGGGCGGTCTATCGCCGGCCCGGGGACCGGATGATAGAGGGCAACTTCCACGCCCCGATAGAGGGGCTGCAGAAAGACCTCACCAGGCATTTGAAAACACACGAGAGAAAAGAGAAGGGGATTGTGCGGGGGGCGCGGAAGACCCAGGCTGAAAAGAAGAAGCTGAAAGCCCAGGGGCGCCTGAAATTAAAGAAAACCAAACGGGTGTAACCAGTGGCATGCACCGTCATCCTTTATTGCACCTGCAGGGTCTTCCAGTGGAACATAGATGAAGACGGTATCGGGCATTGTATCATGTGCGGCAAACAGCCATCCTGTGCTTTCATCGGTAAGCAGAGGGAGATGGTGACCCGCACCAGTGAGCGCCAAGATTCGTATGAAGAAGAGGAGGGAACAAAAGTGGCAGAAGTAAAAATGAAAGGTAACGCCAAACTCAGCGACCAGGACATTAAAGATATAACCCGGGAACTCAATAATGGTAAAACAGTGCCGGAAATAGCGACCGCTCACAACGTCGCGCGGACCACCATCTACAGTTATCAGAAAGACGGGGTGCTGCCCAAGGGTGTCAGAGCGAAAAGCGGGCCGGTTAAAAAGACCGATGAGGGATTATCCCCCAAGGACTCCATCGAAAAACTGAAAGGGGAAGAAACTCCGACCCCGCCAACGGAATATAAATGCGTCAAGTGCAATAATCCGACCACATCGCCGGCTAGGCTTTGCCTTATCTGCCAGGCTGTTTTTGCAGAAGAATTTCTGGCGGCGACAACCGGCGAGGTTCCATGGACGTTGAAACTCACTAAAGCAGAGGAGGAAGCGTTCCAGGTGCTCGATGACCAGCGCAAAGCAGTGAAGAACGTGCTTGCGATGATGGTGGAAATTCAGTCCAAAATCGAAAACAACTCCATGAAACATTGGGGGGATATTACCGAACGGCTCCGTGCCAAGTACCCCTTGGTTGACAACTACGGATGGACCTACCTCGGTAAAGGGGTGATCTCCCGGCAGGCAAAGCCGTGATGGACAACGCAATCGGCGACACACTCATATCGTTCAAGGTGGTGGTGCTGCCACCGTCGATAGACACAATCATTAACTTTCCTGGTGGGAACGGGGATGGAGAACATCCAGAAGCAATGTTTCGCAAGATGGCTTGGAAAGCAGGCGGCGATTCCACCGTCAAAATTTGGCAGGTGGCTGGCATCAAGAAAGATACGATGATCAAGAGGAATCCCCTTGGGGAATACCCTCATCTCTCGCAAGACAGGTGTGAATATCTACTTCTGGTCCGTGACGGCGAGACCCCGATCTGGTGGCCGATGCAGTTATGCCAAGCTGTAATACCCACCGAGGGGGCAGAAAAGCCATTCTATGGCGAACCTGGAGCCCCGGGGGCAGGGTGATGCCCCGAGCAGAAGGAGGGAATAAATGCCCGAAAGAAGTAACCATGGCCTCGGTCATCGAGGAATACAACCGGTTCCGGGCTGAACAAGAAGTGCGGCCATACAAAGATTTGGCAGTTGCCACGTTATTGGCGACTGCTTTTGTTGCTAAAGTAGTGGAGAAACTCGCAAGGTCGATCGCCAGGAGTATCAAGGTATGAGGAGGGCAATATGCCAGTAAAGAAATTGAGGGAGTTGGAATTCAAGTGCCGGCGGTGTGAGGAGGTGTTCTCTTACGAATTTGGGGAAGCTTCTGGAGCTGCGGTTGATTTTATTGAGGCTTTGGATCTCCCGGGCGATAATATCGCAAGGGAGTTCCATAAGGATTGGCCTAATGCGAATTACCGCCCGGGAGATCCACTGTTTTGGGACCACAAATGTAGAGACGGGGGGAGGGGTTTGGGGGACTTTATCGGATTAGCCCCGCTTACTCATTAGCACTGGCGCGCTTTGACCCTGCTTACAAACCTCGCGCCAAAAAGAAGGAAGTTGTACAAGTATGAGGCTTGATGACCGTGACCTATTCTTTTTAGCACTGGCGCGCTTTTTATTGGTCGTGGCAGCGATTATGTGGTTGCTGGTACTTGTCTCGGGGGTCTTGATTTTTTCTCGGGGGTGTTGAAAGGGGTTCTCTTGGTGATAGAAACATAAGATACATTATGGTTTTACGCACGCTGGAACGCCGAAACGAATTCAAAAGGTAAAAAGTGATAGGGCTAGGCACGGAAATAGCTCAAAAGAGGGGATATGGAAGGAAATACTCAAAACTCACTTACCTGCAAGTATTGTGGGCGTACCGGGGAAGATGTCAGCCTCCATACTCTCTGCGACAAGGAATGGGTTGGATGCGACGATGATTCGGCTTGTATGGAGCGCATGAATGTGGCCCTCAAGAAAAAGCGCGAGCAAGAGGTTGCCCTCGCAGAGCTAATAAGAGTTAGAAAAGCCCTCAATCCGCCCACTGGTGTGTACTCTCCGGGTACCACTGGCGCTATCAAGGAGTACGAGGTTGTAATCGATCTGTTGAGTAAGGGTTACGATGTCTACCGGTCATGTTCCCCCAACAGTAGTTGCGATTTGGTGGCGACCAAGGGACCACGGACCATTAGACTGGAGGTAGCAATCGGATATTATGCCGGCAAAGACGGTCGTTATACATACAATCGGCACCAAGGATCCTCTGACTTCTTTGACATCATCGCGGTGGTTCTGCACGACAAGATAGTTTATCTGGCGAAAGGCGAAGCCACTTTCACAGAAACCCAGTTATAAGGAGGCGAATATCATGGCGGCATCTAAAAAAACCCGTGGAGTGCAAATCCGGTTGTTAAAAAGAGTCAGCAAGAAGGCCAAGGTGGCATCACTGGTATTAAAGCCGAATCAAACATGGATTTGTACTGTTGGGGGTTTCTCTTGGGTACTAACTAATTTAAACGACCACGACATATCGGTGGGGGTTTTATAAATGGACGAATACTTGCCAAGATACATTGAGGATGACACCAATCCCTTGGAGCAGCCCGGAGAGAGGGCTCGGGAAATAGAGGAACTAGAGCTACTCTCTTATCTGCCCTGGGATATATTCAGTTATTCCCCGGATGCTCTCGACCTGGCATTGGGGGGTCTCTCCAAAGGGCGTGGTGGTCATCGGCCACAGTATAAGGTGATGGAAGCCTGGAGCCGGGCCATCCGGAAAAAGTTGGGGAGGGAGTGATCAACCCTCCACAACAAGCGGTCTCTGCCACATGGCGGTGTGATGGGTGCGGGAAGCCTATGCTGCCGGAGCATTACTTGTGCCAGGATTGCCAGGCAAGGAGATATTCAGCAATTACTGCCCATTTAATAAAACAGCCCGAATCCAATGACCACGCCATCCGGCGGACGCAGAAATTATACCAAGGGGGGATTATAGATGGGTAGGCCCAAGAAGATTACCAGCACCGAGCTCGTAACCGAGTTCCTTAACCGGTCCAAGAAAAGGCTGTCATCCAATTCTTTGTCCGCTTACCGGATTGATGCCCTCCAGTTCCTCCATTATTTAACAAAGAACAAAGTAGACCCCCTCCACGCGACCCGAGACAACGTAAGCCGGTACTTGGACACCATCCAGGTATCCCAGAGGTCAACCAACAGGAAGCTCGCGGCTCTACGGGCATTCTACGGCCTCCTTTTGGAAGAGGGGCGCATTTCAGAGGATCCGACTAAGGGAATCAAGTCTTACAAGATACCAAAGCGGTTGACGGCATCGCTTTCAAAGGAACAGGTCAAGGATATCCTGGTGGCGGCCGAAACGATAGGCCAACCTTGGGGGATGTTGTTCAAACTTCTCTATTACACCGGGATGCGCCGGGCCGAAGCCATCAGTCTGATGCCGTCATGGGTTTCCATAGGGCAGCGGGCCATCAGGGTTGTCGGCAAAGGCAACAAGGAGCGGCGGATCTGGTTTCCGTCATCGATGGTGGAACAATTGAAAAGGTATCAGGAAGGATACCGGAAGCAGTGGCCGGATAATCTCCCGGTACTGTTGACCGACCGCGGCAAGCCTTTGACCTCCAACCGGGTTGAGTGGATATTCCGGAGGGTCAGCAAGGAGACCGGGATCAAGGTATACCCTCATCTCCTTCGGCATAGTTTCGCATCCCATGCCCTCAAGGGCGGCATGGATGTCCGGCAGGTTCAACTATTGATGGGGCATTCAGATCTGGCAACCACTGCCATCTATCTGGACAGCCAGGTCAGTGTCGGTGATTACGACAAGAGTTTCCAGTAGGAGACAAGATGGAATATCTGGAAGGGAGTGGCGACGACCGCGTAGTCATGCTTATCGGCAACCATATCACCGGCATGTCAACATTGCCTCCGTATCTGGTTGAGTTCCTATGTATCAGATACCCTGATAGCACATCGTCAGCCACCCCTCTTCCATGGATAACTGACTCTGCCATGGGAAGCGCGGCGCTGAACCTTTGCGTTGAAGACCATCGGCTCAAGGAACCCCGGAACCGACAGGAACGCCGGCATTGGCTTGAGGAGAAAACGATACCGAAGCCGTGGAACAACAGGAGAAGGCAATGAAGAAGTACCAGGCCATGAAATTCAAGTTAGAAAATACGGAACACGGATGTCAAATGACCGTTTTAGACTGCCCGATGTTGAAGGCCAACACGGATATCTTGGAGGTGGAATTCAGGGGAGGCACCATCACCAAGGTCACGGCCGTAACTGAGGTGCCAGACAATGGTGGTACTGCCGGTGGCGAAAGCTGATAATAAAGGCCCCCGGAACCAGAGTGGAGACGAAGCCTCTCTGAATTGCCGGGGGATTCTGAAGGGCGGGAGCTGAGGCGCCCGCGGTCGATTATTCATCTAACCCGTTGGCATCCTCAACTCCGCTTACTATTATATATAAGCCACCTGGCGTAAATCAATAGTTCCCCGCTATCCACTATAATTCCCCAAAAATATTCTTCTTAAACCTTGGATAAACACTTGACAATATCGTCAACTCGCTGTAGAATAGGGTAGGATTTCAATAAAGGAGACGAAAGATGGCAAAGAGAAAATCAGGGCTCAACAACTGTCTCAGCTGTACCAATGTTTCATCCACGGGCAAATGCACCGGTTGCGCACACTCAGAGAATGGAAGCTATGCCGATCAGACCTGCGGGGGTCCCGCCAGCAATAGAAACTGCCACTTCAACAGCCCTGAGACCGAGCGGTTCCTCGCCAAGAAAGGTTTAACTCGCGCAGACGACAATGCCGAGGCAGAAGCCATTGAGCGCGAGAATAACCGAATATTCGCGGCTGAAAACAGCTAGGAGACGATGATGACTAAACAAGAAGCCCTCAGAAAACTAGTCCTCTACAAACAGGAATATTTGGCTGTCGGTGCTACCTGTCTACCGTATGAGATGTGGTGGGGTGGCGGTGGATGGCATGTGACCTATGTTGCCTCCAAGGATAACAGAACCAAAGAACAGCGGACAAAGATGAATGCGAACCTCATTACATCCCTCAATGCAAAATCATAAAGGACAGGAGACGAGATGGACAATTTCCAGTTACTCGGGATAACCCCTGAACAGATAAATGCTTATTCGCATCTTACCGCAGAACAAAGGCTGGCGAGTTTGAACAAACTCCGTCATTACCTCGCTTCTCTATACCATTCCGACCGCATCGGAGGGAGTGACGATAAGATGGCGGTTATCAACCAAGCTATAGACAAGATGGCTAAATATGATTTTAGGGTAACGCAGAATACCACACCTCAGGGTGATGATAGTATCTGGAGAGAACAGGCAGAATATTACAAGAAAAAAATTATTTCACTGGAGAGGGGGATGGTGAAGCTGACCCTGGCTAACACAAGTTTGGAAAACGATAAATGTGTACTCAATGCGAAGTTAGCCCCTCGAGTTGGGGCTAAAACCCCTGAACAACTAGCATACTATACCCCCTCAGATTACGAGGTTCTCCAAGAAGTGATGATGAAATTGGTTAGTTCGATCGCCTTGCATCGGCTGTCTTTAAATGGCACTAGGATGCCGGATAATGCAAAGATGCTCTCCCAACTCTTAGGGAAGCGCATTGAAATGCAAGGCACTGGGGATATGCGTATAAATAAGGATTATTCATTGTCTTACTACCCCAAAAGGGGTTCTTACGAAGAGCGCAGAGGGTGGGTGATAGGGGCTATCCCAGCGGATCCAAACCTGCCTCGATGGACGGGGAAAACTAGTGCTGTATTAAATATCCTCCAGCGGGTATCCGGCTGGTGGGAACCTGGTATGCTATTGGTGGTGGTCCAGTTCCGCAGGAATGGCTCTGCCAACGATCCCAAAAAGAAACTGTTCTTGAATTTTTATTCTACCGCAGAGAAGCAGCCTAGTCTTACGCCCGCTCTGGTAAGGGTAAAAAATAAATTGGGCACCTACTTTAGCAGGGGTTAAGTCTAATGGATAGTTTGATCGATATTATCAACGCTACTCGAGATGCTCTGCTGTTGCGGTGTTACCCAGACACCCCATGTCCATTATCATTGAGTAGTATTTTTCTGATGGGGGATGAACATCGTCCCCCTGAACGGTGGGGTGAGCCAATAGTGCAGAGATATCTGAAAAACTTTGTAAAATTGATGGAAACTCCTAGGCACAAACTTATATACAACCCTGCCGTTGAAAGCGACTTCGTTTACAGCCATATTATGAATATCGATGCTAAAAGACGCATAGAAGAACGCAAGATGACAGAGCGAGAGTATCTATATATCACAGCATGTCTTATGCGGGACCTGCCCCAGTTACCGCAGGCGGCTACAAAAGCCCTCACTCTGTCACAAAGAGGGGTTGGAATTTACCAACCCGATAATTATTTGAACCAGCTTAACGATGGGATATTGGCGGTTGAAAGTGGGCTTAAACATCGTACGGTAGACAAGTACCTTCAGAAAGGGTTCACCGGAAGCCAGATAGTAGATGCCGGTTCCACTATGGAATACAACCGTACGACTGGTCAGGTAGCTAGGAAATTGATTGCATCAGGTATAACAGGATGGCAGGAAGTCATTGAGATTTCCCGAGACACAGGGTGTAGTGTTGCCATTCTGCTCAAGATAATGGATCAGATTGGCACCAAGGATGCTGACGACATAGTTGGATTAGTCGATGAATGCCATAACAGCGTGGTAAGGTATTCTGAGAAAAAACATGTCCCAGTTTGGAAAGCTTGGGGCATTTTATTTGTAATTTATACTAAAAATGGGAATGGAGACGTTACCCAAACACTGGATATCTACAATGGGGATGAGGGAATAATTTATGACAAAGGAGAGATAGGAGACGAAGATGCCTAATGCTGAGTATATACAGAAGTTTTATGCTTTCAAGGAATATCTGTGTGCAGGGTGCGCGCTGGTTAATGAGTCATTTATCCACGGTCCTAACGGGTGCTGCAACTATGGCGGCTGGCCTACGTTCAACGTGGATGACAAGTCTTGCAACCAGTTTATAGCCAAACCACCGCCACAACCAAAAACAGAGCAAGCAAGGGGTTGGGGCCATTCCCACCATCCTAGAACAGGCCACTCACCGCTGGGATTATAGCCATGTGTGACAAAATTAACACTTGTAAGGGCACCGAGCGGATCACCAATTGTGACGGGAAGAGGGTTACCCGGCAATGTCCCTGTTCTGCCTGGGCGCTCCGGAAGAAGCTGCAGCACCCGTTCAATACTCTCGGCGAGAAAGCAGACGCTTATGCCAAGGTGATGGCCGAGAACACCAACATGGTTACCCGCTCCCGGGTCAAGTCCCTCTACGATAAAGAGTTTACCGCTGAGGACCGGGCGTTGGCCAAGTTCTACGGGCTGGACATCCCCGAATTGAAGTTATAGGAGGTCATTATGTGCCTTGGGGTTGATAAAGTAAAACTGGCTGCTGACGAAGCGGTCGCAGTATCTCTGACCCTCGCCAAAGAGGGTAAGAGCCTGCGCGAAATCGAGGACCAGGTCGGTTATTCATACGAGTGGATCCGCGGGATCCTGGCAGACCATGACATCAAGCTGATCCATCATGCCCGGGCTAAAAAGCCAAAGCTGTGCCAGTATTGCGGGAAGTTGGTGGAGAAAGGTCAGATCAAGCGTTGTCGGGCATGCTCTGAACAATATAAGCGCAACCAGTATTCATTTATGACAGAAGACCAGCGTAAGCACCATAATGAGCAGACGGCACAATGGAATAAGGCACACCGTGGGAAAACACTGGTTGAACCCCCGCCCCTTATTCGATGATGATCGTTTCGGACGGTGCGCTACGGGGTGGGGGTGCCCCTTCGGGCTGCTGACCCGGGTGATAAGCCATCTCATGTCCCTCGTTGGTCGGCTTAGACACCGTGATCAATCCGCGGTAAGACTGGTGCATCATGTATGCGTGCTTCCGTACGAATTCCGTATTCTTCCCCGCGAAATAAGGGTTGATCTCTTTCCGGTACAGTCGGGCGATGCTCGGTCTTTCCATGTCATTGGTAAGTAGCCCCAGCGGTTTAAAGAAAGCCAGGTCGCAGTCCAGAATATACTTGTCAGCTTGGGCGGCCGACTGGGTGCGGAAGATCATGTGGGTCTTCCCGATCGGGTAGTCCGGAGGATGCTTGTCGTGCCTTACCATCGGTATGGCTTTTTCCATTTTCTTGACGTCGGCATCGCTGTAGTCGCGGTTGCCCATGTAGACTGCGAGGTCGTCGAGTATCAGCGTCGAATGTTCCGGTATCATCCCTGAAAGTGCTTGCGACAGGGTAACCGGCTTCGCCCAAGCCGGCGGGGTTTCCTGGGGCGATATTATGAACGTCGGACGAGCGAAGAGTTCGGCTATCCGCAGGCACAGAGTGGTGCATCCGGTTTCCCTGGTCCCCAGCACCACGGTAATCGAGCCAGCTTTGCCTTTGACCTCCATCAACGCCTGATCCTTGGAATTATAGTTGACTGTGTTCCCCCCGGTCCCGGTCATGCCGAGTACTTTCGGAAGTAACTGGAAAAACATCCCCAGCATATCATTTTGTGCCATATAACCCTCCCTACGGGCTCCCCAGGTCGAAGCCTTTATGCGATTGTACCCAAAAGCCGGCATTCCCGCCAGACGGGATATCTTTCGGATGGAACTTCGCCCACACCTCGAGCGCATCCCTCAGACTCAAGTTGTCGCTAACTGTGAATGACTGCTGCCACTTGAACAGGCTCACAAAATCAGCCAGAGTGAGCATCTCCTGCAGGGTGAATTTATTCTTGAAACTCCCGGCATCTGAGAAAGCGAGAGAGTCATTGATCTTGATGATATTTTTCGATGTTATTAGATCAGCTAGATAGATGGCTTCCGTGAGCGTCAGATGGATGTTGAGGGATGTCAGGGAGTCGTTGATCGCCAGCGCATCGGTCAAGGTGAATTTAGCTTTGGTGCTTTCCATGTCGGCTATGGATATCGAGTCGGCAAGGGCTAGATGGATCCTATCGGTTAGGTTGTCAGCCAGTGAGAGGACATCAGCCAGGGAGAAGCCGTTCTTCGACGACAGCGCCTCTGCCATGGTCAGGGCATCAGTAAGACTGAATTTTACTTTGTTGGATATTGAGTCTGCCAGACTCAAGCCATCGCTGACTGGTAGGTGGGCGGTTAACCCGAAAGCATCCGACAGGGCAAGAGCATCAGTGACTGCTTTTTTAATAATCGCTCCGGCGATGGAAACGGCATCGGCCAAAGTAAGGATGTCCGATACGGACAGATGGTTTTTGATGGTTGCGTTGTCAGAAAGTGCCAGCGCATCGGTTAAGGCTGCCCGGACTTTCATAGATACCATGTCCGCGATGGTTATCGTGTCTGATATAGAGAACTTGACTTTCTTTGAAAACGAATCAGTCAAATTGACGGTGTCAGACAGTGCGGTATGGATTATCAACGCCAAAGCGTCCGCCAGCGTCAGAGAATCAGAGATTGGCAATTTGGCTTTAAGCGCAATGCTGTCAGAGAGTGATAATGAGTCGCTGATTGAGACAGTGGTAGTTTGGATCACAACCGAAATCAGGTCTGCCAGGGTTAATGTGTCAGAAATACTGACTTTACATTTAGAGACTACGGTATCGGCTAGGGTCAATGTATCAGAGAGCGATAATTTAGCTTTAACTGCCAGTGTCTCAGCTATCGATAAGGCATCGGCAAGCGATAGCTTGCTCTTCAACGATAATGAATCGGCCAATGACAGCGCATCTGACAGGGTGAATCTGGTCTTCTCTGCCAGTGTATCTGTCAACGACAATGCGTCGCTCAATTGGAATTTGGAATGATATGCCTGATCGGACAAGGCAAGAGTATCAGCCAGCGAAAATTTTGCCTTCTCTGTCAGTGTGTCGTCCAGGGACAATGAGTCATTCAGCCGGAATTTGCTGTGATATGCCTGATCAGTGAGGGCCAAGGCATCCGACAATGACATCTTGTTCTTGAGTGTGATTGCCTCGGCGAGTGTGAGTGCTTCGGACACGGATATCTTGATTTTAGACGCAATCGTTTCGGCCAGCGCAAGTGTGTCGGAGAGGGAGATTTTATACTTCAGTGCCAGGGCGTCTGCCAGTGAAAGGACGTCAGAGAGCGATACTTTCTGTTTTATGGCTGGAGCGGCATCAGACAGAGCGAATGCGTCGAGGTTGAGGAGCTGTTCCCCTGCCCAAACATTCCACATAGGACCATAACGCATTGTTAGGGTATCGGAGAGGAAAATATCATCGTCAACTTGGATGGGGGTACCAGGGAAGGAGACAAAATCTGCAATGCTCAGGATATCGCCCAGCTGGAACTTGGAATGATACGCTTGGTCGGCTATTGACAGGATATCGTTCAACCGGAATTTGGAATGGTACGCCTGGTCAGCGATGGAGAGGGCATCATTTATTCCGAACTTGGAATGATATGCCTGCTCGGCGAGAGACAGGGTATCTGTCGGTTTTATAGCTGCCTTATTAGAGGCGAAAAAACCAAATTCATCAAATTGGACACTGCCAGTTTTGATTCTCCTCCCAACATCATCAAGCCCGTTGGCAGTAAGGATCTCCTGGCCGTAACCAGTGATGAAATTGCCCATGCTATAACTTGATTACCTCGATAATCCCGTTATATATGTTGCAAAATGCGTTTGCGTTTGATGTATTGCAGGTGCAGGTTAGCTGGATGTATTTGGTGTTTGCTGCGCTTGATACATCTATAGCCGCAGTAGTCGCCGTGGCTTCCATCTGGTAGGGGGTGCCGAGTGTTCCCGTCATTTTCTCAGCCCAAAGCCTCCCCAGTGCTGATGTGGCGGTACTCATGGTAACTAATCCCCTTAACTCAAAGGGTTTTACGCTTGAAGTTGCAGTCAAGACTAACGAACAAAGATTATTCGCGGCGCTCGTAGCACTGGATGGCCCCATATGCAATGCATAGGTATACGTGTAGCCAGTCGTGGTTTCTCCGACGGATCCGAAAATATGCACCCCAAAAGTAGTCCCGGCAACCAGGTAGTTAGCAGGCAAGTTATACTTGATGGCATTCCATGTTGCGGTAGAACTTGTGCAGATACTTAACGTGGTTGCGGTTACGAGTGCCCCTGATGCTCGGTGGAAATGGTCACCCCTTGCAACGGTTGACGCGGATCCACCGGTAGCCGTGACTATCGCGCTAGTGCAGTTAGTGATGGATGTAGCCGCCGATGGCGTACCATGGGAATGGTCCTCTCCCGCCGTAGAATATCTGGAGCCAAGACTTTTAGCGGTGCCGAACGCCACCCCATCTATAACCGAAGCTGAGAAACTGATGCCCCTATTTTTAGCTGGCATTAAAGTTTCACCGCCTCTATCACAGCGTCGAATGTATTAACTGTGGCACCGGTTGTGGCATTGCCGCAGGTACAGCAGAGTTCCAGATAATGGGCCGCACTGGCCGCTGAACAATCCACAGCAAGGGTGGCGGTAGCCATGACCACATAAGGCGTTCCTACTGTCGTGGTTGTGCGCCGCAGGGCCATTTGCGCCATAGCCGCGGTTGCTGTTTGCAGAGTAACCATCCCTGAAATCTCCCATTGGCGGGCGGCTGTTGTAGCCCCATCTATCACACTACAGAGTGTATTAGCCCCCAGTGCCCCGTTGCTCAAACAAATGGCGTAGGTCATCTGTTGTGACGCCGTGCTTATTTGCGCCCCATGGGCACGGATCCTGAAGGTCGTTCCGGCGGTGTAATAACTCGCCGGCAGCGAAGCCGTGATGAGCGCCTGCTGGGTGGCGCTGTTATTGCATTGGGCGCCGATAGAAGTTATTACAGAGAAGGCCCCGGGCGCCCTATGGAAATGGTCACCCCTTGCAACGGTTGACCCGGATCCACCGGTAGCCGCGGCGATAGCACTGGTGCAGTCTGATATGGTTGTGGCGGCCGATGGAGTGCCGTGGGAATGGTCCTCCCTGGCGAAAGAGTATAGCAGCCCTTTGGTTTTGGTGACGCCAAACCCTGTTTCATCTATGACGGATGCAGACCAACAAACCCCCAATTTCATTTGAGGCATAAGTTCCCCCTATGTTGCGCTCTTGGTGAATATGCCATCAGCCCATATGTTGGCGTTGGCACCGGACACGTTCTTGATTTTGTAGTAATAGGTATTATTGCAGTGGAGGGCATTGAACATCATGGCACCCATGCCCAGCGTGGTGGCTGAATCGATTAGGATGTCATCAGTAGCCGTTCCGTTGGAAGCGTAGAGTTGGTAAGCCACCTGGGCCCCGTTATAAGAACAGCAAACATTGTGAAGAACTATTTCACTGCTTGCAGCCGGCTGGAATGAAACCGTGCCGGCCGTCGCAACACTCGCATTAAAACTTAAATACACATCACCTGCTGCCATATACTCCTCCTAACCGTTGTAATACATATAATAAATGCCCAGGTCCGGAGAAGCCGGAACCGTGTCCAGAGTTACATCGAATTGGGCGCTGACTCCGGCTACGACATTCTTCTTGGTGGATGATAAAAGCGTCATGTCGTCATCCGATGTGAAAATTATGTCAGAGAAATCATCCAAGCATGCGTTGTTGCAATATTTTACCCCGGGAGTATCGTTTCCCGTAGTTTTATACACGGTCAGCGTTTGTACCCAATTAGTTAAACTGGATGTATCCGCCCCCTGCACCATCATCTTCTTGCGGTGCCGATATGTGGAATACCACCCGGTCCCGGCGGCGACCCCGGAACCAAGAGAAAGAACGTCCGGGATTGCTGTTTCCTGTCTATCGGTAACCACGATGCCCCAGTGATAACTTAAAGGATCTGCTAAAGGATAAGCTTCGACATCGAGCCAGCAAAAATCTGGCAGAATAAAGCCATGGGAAATATCATACGCAGATTGTGAGCCAGTTATAATGACCGCAACTATCCCAGTGGATGATAAATTGCATCGGATGGTCAGGGTAGCCAGGTCAGTGGTAACTTCATTTGACCGAATGTAAAATTTCTTTAAACTGAAGCCACTTTGCCCCCCTTGCCTAATTGGGTCGTGTATTGTTTCCTCCGTGGACCTCCAAGGCACATCGCCCTGTGTGCTTATCGGAGCATATGTAGGCATGTGGGAAGGTGGCGTGAAATATTCCCCCCCTAACAGGATGGATTCATGGTCTATGTCTGCAACAAAAGTCACCCCCGCGGTTACATGGCATGTATTGTTATCTCCTGGCCCTGTTGTCACCCAATAGACAATATCCCCTGCTGACACCGGGATTGAATGGGTGGTATCACTCGCAGGCGGCGAATTAGAAGCCATAGTGACCGTTAAATTCGTAGGCGAATCATTAACATATAACGTGACAACATATGAGATATCATCATCATGTTCATAACATGCCGCATATAGATTTTTTAAAGTGCCGCTAGTTGGCATTATCTGCATTATTTCGCTACCAGAAGTAATTGATGACACATAAGAAGCTTGAGTTAATGGCGCATACTGGGTTACAACGCCGCCGCCTGCCTCTAATAATGCCACCAAATTACTTTCATGTGCATTTGTGCTTTGGAAAACAGCGGACCAGAATGGGATTGATTCTGTTGTTGGGCTGCCAGTATATGTGAACTCAACGCACACAAAATCCCCCCCAATTACCGATATTGTATGGGTGGTATCGTATGTTGTGGTGTCACCATGAGAAAGGGAGCAAGTAAGAGTGGTCCCCACTCCGTTTTTATATAATGTGCAGGTGTAGACAACACCGGCATCCGGGGTTATATCCATGAAGAATTTTAGATTTTTGATAATCCCCTGCGCCGATATTATTTGTGAACAACCTTGGAAACCAAGCGGTGTTGAAACAGGAAATACTCCGCCACCGGATAAGGGCATATAAACCGGGCTAAGCACTAATAATGGGAAAGTATCACCGGCGACAAGCAGCGAATCCATTTATCGTTTATCCTTTCCCAAACCAAGCAAGGGGAATAGCCTGATGGCCTTCCCCTCGCCTGAAAAGGGTTACAGGGGCAGCCTTTTTAACTCATCGTTATGGCCAGTGTGCATTCCCATGACTGCCCGGATATCTTGGTGCCCTGAACGCTGACTTTGCGGATCAGCATCCTGGCGGTGGTATCGGTCAGCGTGGTACTCTGGAATATGGTGAACTCGTTCCAGGCAAAGTTGGCTTCTGTCCCACCGAACGTAGACTTCCAGCTTACAGTCTGGCTGGAGCGGGAAGGATATGCCGTGCTATCCATCGGGTGTAGCCCCCCAGTCCCGTCGGACCAAGTGGTTGCTGTCGCAGACTCTGCGCTGGTAACAGTACCCACGCCGATCGCCGAATATACTGTGCCCAGACCGTATTTCCAAGGCAATGGAGCGGTTGCGCCGCCCACGTCCGTGCCGGCCACCGTGCCGCCACAGATCAGGTCGAGTGCCCTCTGTATGCCGAGTGCCGTTCCCATGTTACCTTCTGAAACGACGACCTCGAACGGCTCGTTCCGCAGCCGGGCTTCCTCGTTGGCGAACTTGCGCGTGATGAGCTTCGTCTTCAACGCAAGCTTGCCTGGGCGAGCCAGTGAAGGGATCTCGTATCTGCCCCCTGTGTCATGATTCATCGCCGGCGTTTTCGGCGATAGCAGATAGTCCCCGCTCGGGTAAGTGATGTTGCTGTTGATTTCCAGTGCCATATTATACCTCCCTGTATCCTTCTTTTGCGTGAATTCTGACATCGGCCGTCGTGTTGATAGCCGATAAGTACAGCCTGCGAATTATGGGCGCTTTCATATCAAGGTTGTAGGTTTCATTCTGCTTGATCTCTACGTTGTCAACCATGTCATGCTGCCCATCCATATTGATGCCCAGCTTGATGCTGTCTGGTCCATCATTTATGAGAGAGAACCCTGTCCACGGGACGTCAAGGTCGAACCGGTTGGTATCGGTGGTCAAATGCTTTGGGTAGCTCTGCTCTCCCCGGGGGATCTGGAGCCTCATCAGCCGGTTCTGTTCAGCGATCTCCGACTCGAGCCCTCCCAATGCGTTCAACGGCACGGGCTGCTCCCTTGAAAATGAGTTTTCAGGAAGTTTGGGTAGTTGCCTCGCTGCCAGTTCCATCTGTTTCTTCTTGAAAAAGTAGAGTAGCCCCATAGCGACCATAATCGCCAAGAAGAGCATGAATACAGCCGTGGGATCCATCGAGATCTCCACCGCTTTCTTCCCGTACGGCGAATCTCGTCTCAATGCCGGAGTTTCACCTTCTTCTGGATTTTCCATTTCTTCTTCCAATTGACTCCACCTCCTTGGTGGTTTAATGGGGCTGGCCTCAGCAGAACGCGGCTTTATAAAAAATCATTTTAGTGAGTGTCCGCCGTTTGGGGCCAGCCCCAGAGAACCCTGATTTACTTCTCCTTACCCGGGAAATAATATGCGATGGCGGCACCACTCGATGTCGCGAGTAAGGGCAACCCTGCGGAAACAAAAGATTGTTCGTTTTTAACGGAACCCCAAACCACCAAGAAAAGGGCGGCCAGCATGGTTGGGATAACGATGATGAAGGCCAATCTTTGCATAGTTATCTCCTTTTAAAAATTCCCAGCAACCCTGTCCCAAGGCATCCGGGTTTTGGCGGTGCCGGAGGTTCTGGTGCCGGCGGTATCGGATCGGGGGGCGGTGGCGCATTGGTCACTTCAGCCAGCAAGACGTCCAGGGCTTCCATATCGATATGGTTGACAGCCTGCGCATCGTCAGCGTCGATTACGATGTAGCCTTCGTCGAAGTACTTATCGAAGAATGACCATGTTGCCTGTACTCTTTTCGCCCACGTTCGGATAACCGGCCCGACCTGGGTTACAGCTTCAACGCGGAACTTCAGGTATGCCGGGCCATAGACACAGTGCCCGCCTTTTAGCCCGCCATCGTGAGCGACCACATCAAAGATTTGCCCGGCATCGAACTGGTCCATCATGGATTGAGGGACCATCATGCCAAGGTATGCACCGCGGAAGTACTGAACAGCGAGCTTGACCTGTTCATGGTTCTTGATGTCTATACTGGCAAAGGCATGGATCTTGTAGGTTTTTCCTCCCAGCACGATGCCGTCTTTGCGGAGGTGTTTGAGGTAGTCCAGCAGATTTAATCCGGAATCTACTCCGCCTGTCTGCGCAAAATATTCTTTCTTTGCATCTGCATCGGTGAAAACGGGCTGCTTGCCCTGTTCCTGGGTTTCCCAGCGGAGCAGTTCAGCCAGCCATCCGGCCACGACACAAATACCGTAGGTATCGTTGAGCCACATGAAATGGTCGGCGATGATGATGTGCACAGCTTGGTTTACGGCGTCGTCCACGTCGGCGGTCTCGGGAGCTGGCGGGAGGCTCTTGAGTACCTGGTCGAGCCTGATAGTGCGGTAGTCTGTTTTCGGTGGTCCCGGGGGTCGCCCAGGTATGAATTTCAATTTAGACATTTCTAACCTCCGTAAAATTCCCAGATCTGTCCGATAAAGTTACCATTAACGTCATATACGGCCCAGCCGTCTGTCCAGCCGCCGTCAGGGATCTGTGGCCTTGTGTCGCCAGAGGGTAACGGAGGCGCATTTACCGTTGTAGTGTCAACGGGCGTGTTATCTGCCGGTGGGGTAGGCTGGGGCGGCGCGGGGTTGTTTGCGCTTTGCCAGTCGGGGTACCAGTCGACCCAGTTGCCGAATGAGTCGTATACGCTGTTGTTGAGTTCGTAGAACCCCCCGCCCAAGTCGGCGGCCCCTGAGGGCATCGACGGAGGCGCAGCCGCCCCTTGGTAGGGCGGCGATACCGGGGTGTCTGGATTTATCGTTAAGCCAAGTGTGGCATACGCTAATTGCTGATTGTCTGGAGAGAAAACGTATGCATCGATCTTGCCGCTGGTTGAAGACCCTGCCACGGGAGTGAATATCAGTGATGGCGAATAAGTCCCTCCTGCAGCATAATTCCGGGTGTTATCGTAGTTCAGGATATTGCTCCCGCCGACGGATACTGTTATCACGGTTCGTAGTGATACCGCCACGGGGCTGCCCGCCCCGTCGGTGGTCGTGTTCGCAACCGTGACGCTTGCGCTGTAGTTGTGGCCGGATATCAGATCCATACGCTTGCCTTAGAAAGAAACGGCCGCCCCGTAGTGGTAGGTGGGGAGTACTGCGGGAACCGTGAAGCTGGCCCCCGCGGTATATGAACCGCCTGCGGGGTCGGTCACAACAACCCCGATGACTCCCTGGTTAGTACTCGCAGTTAACGGAGGCATAAAGGTGAACCCGACATTTTGTGTTTCGGTCCCTGACCCGGGGGCTCCACAGCTTACATCTCCGAGAGCCAAGGTTTGGGAGTACATGGCACCCGGCACGTTTACCGCCCCTTTGGCTGCAAATGTTGCGGCCATCGGGACATGCTTGGTGTCGGTTCCGTAAGTGGCCCAGGTAGTGTTAGTTATAGCTACGGTGCCTCCCCAGTTCCCCCCGCCAGCATCAGCGACATATGCGCCCATACCTTTGGGACTGAAACCATTCACACCGTTCATATTGGTACCTTTCCCGGGGCCCGCGACTATATTGCCCTTGTCATCCCATACAGTTATGGTTGCCGAAGACCCACTGTTGGATGCTGTGGTGTTCCCGCCGTTCTGCCTGGTAACGAAATACCAGATACCTAGCCCGGCGACCCCCAGGAGTGCAAGGAGCCCAGGCCCTTTCCCTTTGCCGATTGACTTTAACTTAGCCATATAGCGCCTCCCCTATATAAATTAGATTAGCTTATGAAATCGAACTTGTATACGCCCGTGAGGCATATTTGCCCATGCCTCGCCCTCTTACAAGACCTTCTTAACGTCTACCAGACCGCCGTGGCTCCGTCCGGCTTTGTAGCCCATGTGTTCCCAGAAGCTGACTTTCCATACATACGAGCGCCCGATGACTGTTTTCATCCCCTCTTTGCGCATCCAGTCTTCCATCTGTTGAACAAGTTTACGCCCCAACCCCTTGCCCCGGTATGTTTTCTTTATCTGAAAGTGCCCGATATGAGCCGTAGCTGTTTTCAGGTCTAGCCTGGCGGTTAGAACCTCCAGCCCCCTGACGCCGCTGTTGCCTTCATCATAGTAGAGATATTTGGCTTCTGGAAACGTCAGGATCCGGTAACAAGAGTCACCTACTGGGTTTTTGACCGACAGCCTATCCAATGTCTCGGCCACGCTCCGTTCAGTATAATCATCATCTACGCGGAAGAGAGCCATGATGACTGGACCGCTGAAATGTTGTAGGTGCATAAGCGCATCTATGGCAATGACTTTTGCTTGCCGGGTCTTGGCCCGCTGGAACATCCGATACACCTTTACGATATCCTTCACAGTCTGCTCCGCCGTGAACGGGCTGCCGGTCCAAGCATCGATAGTGGCGTTAAACCCGCTGTAAAGTGTCATGAATAGGTGATCCACTGACGCGTCAGGATATGCTTTGCCGCGGTAAGCCAGCATTCTGTACTGGCCGATGGCTTCCCACATCTCGCGCTTCAACCTGACCTCGTCGGATTCCGGGTTGCGCCGGGGATTATTCGCCAGTCTGGTGAGCACCCGGTTGATCTCGTGCTCGGCTTGAACCGCCAAATCATGACCAGCTGGGATAGTGGTATAAAAGCCGTATATCGCAGTCAAAATATGGCCTTTTTCGTGCTGCATGTGCATAAGTTTATCGATTGCAATAACTTTACCTGCTCGTGAGTCGGCGCAATCGAAGTCGTCAGCCATCTCATCCAGCCACCAAACTACGTTTTCCCAGAAGTCATGATAAATCTGGAGATATTTACTGCTCAGTTTATTGAAAAGCAGGTTTACCCGATGGTCAGGATACGCTTTACCAGCTTTCGCCAATGCTTCATACTCTCCGATTACCCACATCAGCTCTTTGTAGCCATTGAGCCATTCTTGATATTGCTCAGGGGTATTGGCCGGACTGTATGGGTTCTGCTGCGGCATCCCTTTCTTCCAAAGAGGTGCCCCGTTCCAGGCATGAATCGCGGCGAGCTCGACATTATATATCCTGACAGGCATCCCGACATTTTTTACGTAACCCTTCTCAAGTTTGGCCCATGCTTCCTCTTGAGTCATAGCTCTCGCTGAACCTCGCTGCTTTGCCCCGATTAAATTGGGCATGCCTATTGATGAGCGGTCCATGTCTTCCAGCCAGACGAAAGTGAACTCTCTCGGACGTGACATGGGGTCGATCGCGGGCTTCTTGCCGGCGACCAAAGGCGTCGGTTTGTGGGGGGACTTGCACTGCGGGCAGAGAAAACGGCGGACCGCCCAGGGTTTCGGATCGTAGAATGACGAAAGCGAGCCAGTCCGGCTGCAGGTGTTGCATTTATATTGAGGCGGCAGCTTCCCACCGGCTACCCGGATACCAAGGCATTTGTCGCAGTTGACCGCGTTCATCGGAGCGTCAGTGATGGACAATGGAGAACGGCCATGGCTGGTCCATTTCTGGCTGCCGCAATGAGAGGCGGCATTGAATACCCCGGCTCCATCCGGACACTGCACATATTTAACGGCGAGCCGGTGAGTTTTATCACCTTGACCGATCCCCCCGGCGATTTCGCCATCGAGGCGCGGTCCGAAGCTATCGATATAAGCTTCGATAGCTATCTCCCAGGCTGCATGTGCCGGCCGGTAGATTTCCCAGGCTTCCGCATTCTCCTTTTTTACCCGGGCGATAGCAGCCGCTCGCGACATCCCCTGAACGTAGTGGCCATTCTCGGTGTGGAACGACATATACGTGTCCATCTGGTAGTAAGCCTTGCTGCGTCCGCTGTGGCGGATCCTCTCAAGAAAATCATCATCAGTGACCAATGGCGGAGCTACTGGTTCTTTGGGAGCATCGGGCCAGAAGGTGTTACTGATTTTCATTTTCGTCTCTTCGGGGATTGCCATATCCCATCATTGCCGCGGGCCAAACCTTCTTCCGCCTCTATCTCACCAGAGCCCCCGTTGAAGTTAAGATCCCTGGCGTCAGCTTTAATCTCAAGCACCACCTTGCCGTAGGATGCCGGACCCGCGCTCCCAAACGCGCAGCGAGTCTTGGCAAAACTGAAGAATGACCACTCATTGAACTGGCCTTCACGCATAATCTTGTTGGCATTCTCTTGCGAAGTGCCGTGGTAGATGGTCACATATGCAAGCGCATCGCTCACATGGAGACGTCCACCGGCAGCTCTTACCTCGGCAGCCATCTCTTTGGCAGCTCGTATACGCCCAGCCCAGTTATCTATCCAGCGTAGCCGCATCTGTTCCCGCTCATCAACAGGGTTGCCTTTCACCGCCCGCCTTGATAATTGTCCCAGAATCCTGTTCACATGAGTATTGATTCCTTGGTTGATTGGGCTGTCAAGTAAGAATAGCCTGGTCAAGAACGGGCCGTTAATGTGTTGCGCATGCATAAATGCATCAATGGCTATAATTTTATCTTTCCGGCTATAGGCCTGCTCAAATTGAGCTTCCAGAGAAATGGCCGTATTCAGAACCTCGTTGAGCTGGTTGGAAAGTTTGTATTCACGGCGCCTTTCCCATGGGTCATCACAATTCTCTGCGGCAAAATCCGTCAGTGATTGCGAATATGACCAATGGTCAATGAGTTTAGGGAGTCTGTTTTTCATAACATTGAACAGCCGGTCTACCCACCCCTGAGGGGCCGTTTCAGGGTGTTTCGCGATGGCCTTATAGATATCAAGGGCACGATAAATCTGCTCTTCACCTATCCTCATCTCTTCGGTAACTACGTACGGCATACTATCCTCGGTACCTGTAAATCGCGAACTTGCCGGGTTGCTCGTATACATTCTCAAGATTCGGGGTTGACCATCTCTGTGTGGCTGTCCCCTTTTTCGGGATGTCCCTACGCACAGCAAAATAAGCTGTTCCGCCCTTCTTTAGCTTCGATATAACCTGGTGGGTTATATTCGCCTCTTCTTCGGGGGAAACAACATTCAAAACGTAGACGCAGGTGATGGTGTCGAATAGGCCCGAGGGCATCCTTGGCTGGTAATGCGGGTCGTACGTGTTCATACCGTACCAATGACCCCGGCCGCTGCCAAAATCGAGTGCACGGCCTTTAAGGAGCCCGCGGTCATGTAAAAGCTGCAGTGGGGCGGGCGGTGAAACGCGGGCGATGGCGGTGCGGTAGCCGGTGACCGGGTTCAACTCGCCCTTACTCATGTCTTTCCAGTACGCAGGATCCCCGTAGATCTTTTTTATTTTCGGGATATCCTGCGGATCTTTCATATCGTAGACTGTTTGCTTCTCTTTGCCGGCGTAAAGGCTCAACCAGAGGTCAACGATGTAGCGGTCATCGATAACTGCGAAATCGTGGCCAAAACAGTCACGGACTGGTTCGTAGGTGTAATTGGGCATGTTTTCAGCATAAAAGCCCATTACCCGCCCACGTCCGATGCGCTTCACCACATACCAGGCGCAGTTGGTGCACTTGCCCATCTCTTGATGCGTTGGCAGCATCGCCCACTCCTCGCCCTCGTGATAGATGTCGGAGTAGTAGATCCCGCAGGCTTTCTCGTCCTTGAACATCTCGGCCAGAGATGCTTTGGTGACTGGTTTTTTGGGATTCGTATGGAACGGAATGCCGCGTTTCTGCAGCGCCTTGGCGAAGGTTTTGCCATCTCTGGTTTTATATCCTTGTATAACGCGCAGTCCCGGATGCATTTCGGCCATTTTGCGGAGCATCGCTTCGGCGACTCCTCGTTTTTGGTATTGGTCGGCGACAAGTATTTGTTCTATACGGATATTGGTCGGCCGCAGTCCGTAGTAAAGAATCCCGATTTGCTCGTCTCCCTTGCGCGCATAAATTACCCGATATTCATCCTCGGGGTCCTTGAAAATGACCTTCTCATCCATCCGGAAGCCCGGCACCAGCACTCGCCCATAGGGGGTAACTGGGTTCGTGTGGGATGGAACGCCACGCTTTACTAACGCTCGCGCCAGCATTCCCCCCATTGACGATTTATATCCATGCAAAACCCTGCGCCCCGGGTCCTTTTCTTTCATCATGCGAAGCATAGCTTCAGCCACTCCGCGCTTCCGATACTCGGGAACAACCATTATGGAGCCGATCTTTATAGGGGCAACCCCAGATTGTACGAACCCATGCCCCCATTCCAGTGCGCCGATGGGGGTCTCCCCATCCCACGCGAAGATGCAAGAAGTATCCCCATATTCGTCGGTGGTGTAATTCATGTTGAAGTTGGGCACCAACACCCGGCCGTACGGCGTGACGGGGTTGCTCGTCTCTTCCACCGGCACTTCGTGGAACATGCCATATGAATAAACCGGCGGCCCAGATACCCTGAATGACATCCCGTTAGCTTCCGGCTCAATGTTCAAATGCTCTCGCTCCAAGAATTTGGCACCGGTGAACCCCGCTTCTTGTAGTTCCTCTGTAAACTGGGATAATGTGGCCCAATCGGCAGCTCCGGCCCGGATACTGTCGGTTATGCACCGGATAGTCTCGTGGTTTGTCAGTGCCTCAAGTCTCCGCAGGTCCTCGGGATTTGTGGCGTCGAATATCTTTTCTTTTGCCAGGTCAATTTTAGCCATGTAGAGCTTACCACCCGGCTGGATATACTGCTTGGCGTACTGCTTGGTCGGTGTAACGAAGATTGCGCCGGCGTCTACCCCGCTGTTCGGGCGGCCTTGCTGCCCGAACTTGAGCGTCCCGGTCGGGCCGAGGTTGCGGCCGCCATGGTAGAGAGGGTTACTCATGCTTTGTGCCCCCTCTGGGTCCTGAAGTATGGCGACGTCATCATCTCGCTGATAATCTTTATCCTGGAAGTATCCCAGACGATGTAAGCCTGTGGCCGCTCCCCGTTTTGCACGCCTTCAAAAGCATTATCGTAGGCGATCCCGTCGTAGCCAAGCCGCTCCAGGTACGCGGCAACATCCCGGGGCGTCTTTATCGTGCCGTCTTTGAACGCTTTGTCAGGTATCGGCCCCTCATTGCTCTTGGCAAAATATTCCTCAAGCATACCCATGTCATCCCAGGCACCAAGGTCTGAACTGATATCGTACGGTTTCTTGATGTCCAGATAGACGAGCTTGATGACTCCAGGGTGGATTGTGAACCCGCCGACGCGGTCCAGCGCCTGCTCCGGGGTGCCGAAGTGGAAGCCCAGATCCTTGATATACTTCGGGTCGAACTTCTTGAACTTCTTCCGGGTGCCGTGGTAGGCATAGGGGTTCTTCTGATTGAACAACCGGTCGAGTATCTCTTTGGACTGCTTTATTGCCAACGCCCTGACGGCTTTGGGGTCTTTGAACTTGCCCAACGTAATCCCGCGTGTTAGGGCCCCGGTCTCTTTCAAAATAGCCTCTGCGTCAGCTCTCTGCTGCTGGTAGTCGTCGTCATCGGAGTGAAATCCGAAGATGTCAGTGAGCCTGTTACCATTGCAGTGCCATGCGTTCATTAACGTGTCTATAGCGACCACTTTATTCAACCTGGTAGGCATAGCCTTCGCAGCCATAAACGCAGCGTATATATTGTGCAGCCAGTGGTCTTCCTCATCACTGTCTTCATTCCCATCGTAGTGCCACCACTGCTCCTCCAGCTTATTAAACAAACGATTAACACGGTGGTTCGGGTAGCGATTGCCGTGCACCGCCAAGTCTGTATACTCGGCCAGCGCCCACATCATCTGCCGGTAGCTGGGGTCATTCATTAACTCTTCTGTGTAGGGAAGGGGGTTCCGCTTCTGGGACAGCTTCTCGAGGAACGCCATCACTTCTTGGTTCTCGGTTATCTGGAAGATATCCGGAGACGATTTGTACAGGGCCACGAGGACCATGCCATTCCAATGCTGAAGGTGCATCAAGTGGTCGATGGCCAACACTTTTTCGGTGCGGGTGCGAGCGTCCGCAAACTCATCCACCAGTTCCCTGATAGGGCTTTCACCCTCATTCACGGAGGCATCTTCGTACCACCGATGGTCCCATTGCCAATTCAGGCGCTTCTTCAGGTCGGTGAACAACGTGTCAACCCGGTGAGTCGGATATCTCTTCCCCCAGGCGGCCAGGGCTTCGTATTCACGGAGCGCTTTCCACATCGCGTTGTGCTCTCGAGCATGCTCCGGCTTAGAGTGCTCGCGGATGAACTGCGCATAGTTACTGCTCGCTTTCGTCCATGATGTTGGTGTCGGGTTCCTCTTTGCGAACAAATGCCCCAGTTTCTCCCTGATATCCCTGTCAGCCTGGTAGCAGAGATGCTCAGTTATCGGCGTAAACTCCTGGTTATCTGCAGCAAGGTCTTGGGGGCAGAACGAGAACAACCGGGTAAAAACGAGCCCGTTACCATGCTGCATTGACATCAAGGCATCGATGGCCAGGACTTTTTCCGTGCGGGTCCGCGCATCGTTGAAATCCTCGAGCATGCGCCGATCCTGGTCGTAATCCCGTGGTTCATATTCGGCATGGCGTAGTCTGGTTTTCAAGGCTTGGAACAGAAGATTCACCTTATAATCGGGGTAGTTCTTCCCCTCGTGGGCGAGCTTCACGTACTCGTGGAAAGCGGAATACATCGCTTTGTACTCTGCGATACGGTAAGGAGAGGGGGTGGGGTTCCTCTTGGAGAACAGATGCGCGTAGACCTGCTTCGCCCAGTAGTCGGCCTCCTCGGATTCTCCGAAGACAAAGGCAGTCACCGTGCCTCCGAAATGATGCGCATGAGCGAAATGGTCAATAGCTATCACCTTGTCAGTACGGGATTTAGGATACTTAAATACTTCAATAAGGGCTTCCATCTGGTCGACATTGCTCTGAGCCATTTTGGTATAGTCAGATTGATCTTCTATATCCCCCTCGCCTTCCCATTGGTCATCAAGTTCTTGCGTACGCCGGTCATATGCATCGCCAAGTTGCAATTTGATTCGTCTGAATAGGTTATCTACTTGGCTATCTGGGTAGGCACGGCCATCATGGGCCAGCTTCGTATACTCGTTCAGGAACCAGAGCATCTGGCGCATGGCTTGGGGGTTAAAGTCCCGACAGATAATGAGTTCAATCCCGGCATCGTCCTTGCCGATCGCCTTCTTCAGCTCCGGGTGCCAAGCGTAGGGGTTTCTCATAGCTTTTTCACCATAGTGGCGGCATCATGGGAATCGGTTTCGTAATAATAACCCAGTTTCTCCCAGAAGCCTCTGGCTTTGTATAGAGCGTCCAGTTCTATATATTTAACACCGAGATCTTTAGCCCGCACTTCCAATTCCGCTAATGCAGCCCGTCCGAGCCCATGGTTACGGTGCCCCCGGGTGATGTAAATCTCGTTTATGTGCATAGTGTTGCCGTCTATCCAGCCACCCATGCGGACGTAGCGGTTCCCACGGAATACAAAGGATTTCTCCTCATCACCGAATAGGCTTGATTTGGATGTCGTGACCTCTATCGGGTTCTTGAGGTGCGACATCTTGGCGTCCCGGACTATCAGCACGGGGATTTTATCGGCGCCGAGTTGTTCAGCTGCCAATGCACGATGGCGGCCTTCTTGGTTGCCACCTTCGGAGAGGTCGGCGACCGGGATATAGAATTTAGCCCCCGACTGCATCGGCCCAATAATCCGCTGTACCCCATCAGGGCGTGTACTCTGCATCTCGCGGAGTATCTTCTGTTTGGGAGGATACTTCCCAAGGTCATAATCACGGCTATGAGCGAGAGCGGCCCAGAGGATATATTTATGCGGGGTCATCCATACCAGCTCTGCCACCTTACCCTTGTTCCTCCGCATATACTCGGGATCTGTGAAGAAATTATTATAGAATGACATCCCCGTGTCTTTCAGATCCCAGTTGATGGCGGTAGGGTTGCGTAACCGCAGCGGCATATAATGGGTGCGTTTTGAAAGCTCGTTTAATATCCCCCTAATGTGCGTTTCCCCCTCACGGGCTATATCACTTTTATGCTCGTCCTCATCATCGTCATAGAAACCGTAGATAGCAGTGATTACATGCCCATTATAGTGTTGCTCGTGCATCAAGGAGTCAATCGCTATCACCTTTTCAGCGCGAGTCTGGGCGGTAGTCATTAACTTATAGAGCAGAGTCAGGGAGGGGTCGCCTCCATCCCACTCGTTAAGGTTCCACCCCTCTATAAACCGGCCCTTGAGTTCCTTAAACAACCGATTGACCCGGTGTGTGGGGTATGCGAGCCCTGCTTTGGCTAATTTCACATATTCGTCAATGGCGTTCATCATCCCCGCGTAGTCATACTGAGGGTAAATACCGCGGAAATCATCAAGAGGGTTACGGCGGGGGTTGTCCCGGTTGATGGATTTAGCCATGAGTTTAGTCATGCGCGGCCTAAACTTCACCCCGTTGTTAGCCAAATCTTGCAGCCGGCGGTATATTGCGCTGTCCACGTAATCACGGTGGTTATCTATCCTCCGGAGTTGTTCGCCATCCTCATCTTTGCCGTCTTTGCGTTCAGACTCAATGATATATAATGCCGATAATACCTGCCCATTCTCATGCTCAAGATTCATCATCCCGTCGATGGCCGCCACCTTGTCAGCCCGTGTCACCGCATGTTCAAACAGCTCGGCGACAACCCCGAAATTATCCCATTGTTCCCAGAACTCGTTGTGCGTCCGGAGAAACCGCCATTTCAAATCAGCGAATAACCGGTTCACCCGATGGTCCGGATACCTCAACCCATGGGTAGCCAGATCCTCATACTCATCCAGCGCGGTCCACATGGACTTCTCTTCGTCTTTGTAGAAGCCGGAGATACGGTCGTACCTGCCACGGAAGGTTTTGTAGCTCATCTTACGCCCTCACCGCCGTTGGTAGTGGGTCAGCCCGATGCCACATTTCCGCTTCGTTGGCTCTCCGAATCTGGGCACTGTCGAACACGATGTAGCTATCGGCCGCCTCTGGGAATATCTCTTTGAACCTCTCGTCGCTAACGCTGTTGAAATAGCGAGGTCTCGTTATCGCCGCTTCCATGCGTGCGATTCTGTTGGGGTTAAACCCAGTAGACGCCAGCCTAGCGATAAACTCCTCCTTTGTATGAGCAAAGAGCCCCTCGTAACGGTTCAGGTAGACGATGCCATCGTACCCCTGTTCCTTGGCTACCCGTATCTTTATTCGCCAGCTGCCACCCTCATCTTGTTCGCGCTTCATGTTTGAGATCTCAACAAAGGCAGGGATAACATCGGCTCCAGGACGGTTGCGGACACGCCCCCAGGCCTGTGCCTCTGTGCCAAAATGGATGCCCGTGTCTTTGCCTTTATGGAGTTGGGTGGCGTCCTCCAGATAAGCTTGGGTACCGTGGTAAACAGGCCCGAGAATGGGGTTCTCTGCTTCCAGTGCTCTCCCGTGAGCCGGCCAGTATTTCATCCCATGGGACATGTCCCTGCGCTCGTGGAGTTCATGTTTGACGGTCTGGTACTGGTCCTTCACTGGCAGTTTATCATCCCAGATGATGGTCTTGGCAGGGAGAGGATGACCCATCGCCTTGGCGGCCTTATCATTCATACCTGCATAGTCCTTGAGTTCGCCCTTCTTTGCAGGTCGGATCTTCAGCCCCGCATCCTTGCACTTCTTGACTTCCTGCTTCAGCTTGGAGGCGTAGGGGATCGGGTTCTTCTGCATAAATAACCTCTCGAGAAACTGGTGGACATCGGCATTGTCTTCCAGCTGGTATATATCCGGCGATGAATCATATAAAGCCGTGAGTACCATCCCGTTATAATGTTGTTCATGCATCAAATGGTCGATTGCAATGACTTTCTCAGTACGTGTGCTGGCGTTCTGAAACTCTTCCCAGAGAGAGGTGATAATGGGGCCGAATTCTTGATCATCCCCATCTATCTCGGACCATCTATGAGAGTAAGCCCAGCCGAAACGACGCTTGAGTTCCGCGAACAGGACCTCTAACCGGTGAGTTGGATATCGTTTGCCCAGCCTGGCTAATGCTTCATATTCACGTAGTGCCTTCCACATGGCATCACGCTCGCGGTGGTGCTTTTCAGCCATGCTTTTGTGCATGGAAGCGATGTAAGGGTCGCTCGGGCGGGAATAAACGGTCATTTCAAAACCAGCTTATCAATTGACTTACCCATCCTCCACCCTCGGTGGTCCCAGACCCTTCCAGAAGTGAATCCGGCTCCGATCGGACGGCGGTGAGATTCAGCGATTACAGCATTCCGATCAAGATAGACGGAACCGTTGCCCCATGTTTGCTCAACACGGATGCCGAGGTCGAGGTCTTCGCGGGCTTTGGTAGTTGCCGGGTCCAGATTCTCATCGTAACCCCCGATCTGGTCAAAGTCGGATTTGCGTATCATTACCCCGCGCCCTGTCGTGTGCATACGTGGTTTGGTCATCAAGTAGAATGCCTTCATAGTGTTCCAGAATTCGGCGTCGTAGTAGGCGTCCAGCCCGTGAGCAAGGTGGCAGCGTTCCATATCTGCAACCATTTTCTCAATGTAATCCGGTTCCATGATGCAGTCGGCATCCATGAATAGCAGATATTCCCCCTGTGAGGCGGCTGCCCCGGCATTACGCCCGGCAGACACGTTCTTGGGGGGAGCGTCAACCATGGTGATATCGATTCTGTCTTTCCACGAGGCGATCAGGTCGGCTGTCTTCGCCTTGGAATCAGGGTTAGAGGAGTCGGCAATGATAGTTTCCGTGTTCGCATATGTCTGGTTTGAGATGCTCGCCAGAAGTGGCGTAAGATACTCCTCTTCCTGCAGGGTGGGGATGACCACACTCACCACCGGGCAGTTTATGCGGTACAGCGGAGCCAGCATGCTGCGAAGCGTTCTAGTCTTTTTGTCCAGAGCATAAACATAGGCACCTGCAATCGCTCCGGCAGTAACAACGGCCCCCAAAATGACAATCTGGGCGGTTTTCATCAGCTTTTAATCCTTACCCTCATGAGAGGTGCTTTACACTTCGGATTTCGGCACGTAACGTATGTCGCGGTTGGGCTGATGGGGTTCATTGTCTCGCAGGCCGGGCATTTCAGTTCTTTGGGTCTCTTCTCGCCCCGGGGGTTCCTGTCCGGCTGGTCAGAACGCTTGAGGATCTTGCCGTTTTTATCCAGGAGGTATTTCACCCCATCGAAGGTCATCCAGACGAATTCAGCGTCTTTGCGCCCCACAAAATGGAGGTGCAAGCCGATGTACTGGCCTTTGGTTATGGCGTGTATGGCGATTTGCTGGTCGGCGGTTAATACTGTCGCGGCATCAGCCATCGTGCCCTCCTATTTCTTCTTACCGTTCACCACCATCAGTACTGTTATCAGGATTGCAGAGAATACAACGACCCTGACAATGCCGGCGGCAGTCAAGCCGAGAAAGAACCCCTCTGCCGGGGTTAGCGTGGCAATCCCTGTCGGTGCGTTAAGCGGCGAATAGGCTCCGATATTGCCCGGGATTACCTTATCTACCGTGCCGACAGAGATGTCAGTGTTGATTATAGAAGGCGACTCCTGTGCGGACGCAGAAGATGCCGGCGCAGGATTTTCAGGAGCCGCCATCGTAAAATTTACGGTAGCCGGCCCTGGCCCGGAATGGGTAGAAGGGATGTCCCCCAGATTCGCCTGGGAATACGCCCTCGGTTTCTGCCCGGAATAGATGCTGTAATGCCCAGTGCATGACTGGTGGACGTTCAATTGGGCGGGGTTGGCGAATTCCTGCCAGCACACGGGGCACTTGAAAGGCAGGCGGGGCTCTACTCCTTTCGGGATGGGCATGCCCCACTTGTCGACCGCTGTTTCGTCTTTGTCGTAGTCGTTGGCAGGGCTCTGGTCGTTGTCGTTGCTCTGGGCCTCAGATTGGTAGTTCGATGCGGGATAAGTAGCCATATTATTCCTCCTATTTCTTAGTGTGATTTAAGTATGATGGACTGTCCTTTGGATAGGCAGGCTCGACAAGTGTCACAGTGGATGCTGTTATCGTAGAAGTGGCAAGTGAAAGCATCTTCATGGGACTTACAAGATTCAATCCCGGCCTCCATCCACCCTGCTGGAGGCTTGTCGGTAGATTCATCTGTAGACGCCCGCATTACCATATTGGGTTGCTTGCGAAGTTCATTCAGAGCTGGCAGTAGCTTCGGCACACGCCAACTCTTGGTATATGCGTAAAATTTCCACCCTTCAGGAGCCAGGGATTTGACTATTTCAGTCCATTTCTCGATGTATGGAACGCTGTAGAAGTCGCCGTCGACATGGACCCTGACTGTTTTTTGACCACGCTGACCATGGCGGCGGAGTTCGGCTATCGCGTCAGTTACGAATGAAGGTTTCTTGGAAGCCGCCAAATTGCGTTCGTACATCGGGAGAATCCTCGAGTAGACTTTTTCCAGCTTGTCCATATAGCAGTTTTTGGAACACCAAGGAGACATGCCTGGACAAGTTTTAACCCTAGGCAATGAGAACGCCCAAATTCCTTTGCCAAGTTTAGTATTGCCTTTAGTGAACAGGTCGCCGGTTGGGTTGCGCAAAAGTCCTTCCCCCATCCCGCAAAAACCCTTGAAACGACGCCCGGGGTTGCTCTGCGGTGTAGGGAGCCCCAGCGTAACCGGGTTGGCGATGACTTTGTGTGCTTTCGCTTGCTTGCGGTTCTTTGACACGTAGTAAAGCACTAGGCCACCGATGCCGATCACCCAGATGACCGGGTTATCGATGCGCAAAAATGGTTTTGGCCGTGGAGCAGGGGTTACCATCTGCACAGCGGGGTCCGCAGTATCGCTTGTCTGTGTGTTAAAATCATCGGTCATTTTATGCACCTCCAATAGTGAACTTTGTTTTGAGCATCGTCCCTGCGCTGGCTCCCAACGCTATACCAGCGAGCAACATGAGCAGCTTCCTTGTCTGGTTGGCATTCTCAGGGGTGAGTACGAAAGCCACAATCGCCCCTATAAGGGCGAAGACAACCAGGTTGGTGCTGTTTACGGTAAGAGAGTCTATCGACATGAGTTGGTTGCCTGCCAGCATGCCGCCTTTACCGACCACCGGGACTGATGGGGTCATACTCTTCGGGGCCTCTGGCCCGCTGATTACCTGTATGCTCATCGTAGAGCCTCCTACTTCTTGGTTTTCTTCTTGGGATGATGTTTCTTGGACATCAGCTTATCTTTCAGCGCGCCGGCACCGATATACCCGGCACCGAGGCCAAGGCCGGTGACAACGCTTTCAGTCAATAGTGGGATGATGGGGTTCTCCTGGAAATCCGGCATACCACGGTGGATGATCGGAAGGATGTTGGTCGGGTTGAATTCACCCCGGGCGTGACGCTGCGCCAAGACTTTCTGTTCCCAAGCTTCATTTTCGTCCTCTGTGTAAGGTCTCGAGTACCCAGCACCCCTCATCTTGCCAGGCGGTTTCGGCAATGTCTTCTCGCCGTAATGCCGTCCAGACAGATGGGGTTTTCCTGTAACTGCGCCGTAACCGATTATCTGGTCGCCGGGGTTGGATTCAAGCCGGGACAACACCCCATCAATGATGGTGTAATTCGGGGGCTGGATACTCTGCTGCACCTCGTAACTTTCAGCGCCCATCCACCGCCCCATCAGGTCCTTTCCCCACATATCGGCCGCTTCTGCGGTCGGGAAGTACATCGAGTTGTAGGCAAAAGTGGATTGCCCGTAAGGCTTAACAGCAACGACAAAACTGCTACCGCGGGGGGTCTTGTTCAATTTAGCTGCCTCCAATCTCTTCTTCAGCCCCTTGCGCGGGATCGGCCCGAGCAGGGATTCATACGAATGCAAAATACCCTTGATATGGCGCCGGCCCATGCATGGCTTGCAAACATACCCGCGCCGGGGCACGTTGTAAGTCTGGGTTACCTTCTTGCAATATTTACAGAGGTGTAGCCCAGCGGGAACAATCACTTGAGTGGGGCCGCCAGGATTATTCAATGATTGGTCAATCGGAAGTCCCATCGCTGTTGTCGCCTTGAGAGAACTCATCCTGCGCTTGTCCTGGCAATCTTGGCACTGGCCGGTCATGAAGAATTCCCTCAACGTGTCGGCATTCCGGAACTCGTCCTTGGGGGATTTAAGCTGCTTACCGCAATACTGGCAATGAGGAGTGAACTCTATGGGCGGCAATTCTTTGGGGTTGAGCAACTGATAGCTCCAGTTACCTCCCCCACCACCGCTCCAATGCGCTATGAGCTTTTCGACCGGCTCGTTGGGGTAGGTGTAAATCGTGTGGGTTCCCCTTTTGCCGGTAGCTTTGTGAGTCCACCCGTAGACAGTTTTCTTTGTAAAACCGAGAAACTCCGCCAAATCCGGTTCATCGGTGTACCTGATACCAACCTCGTAATAGCTGTGGCTGTCGGCATATTTTTTGCTGAATTGCTTCGGGTTACGGCGAAAATTGTTATCTTTGCCCTTGGGCTCGTAGCCAGTCCCATTGCAGCGTGGGCACTTACCGTTAGTGGTTCTCCCTGAACCTCTGCACCATAAGCAATATGAGGCCTCTTTCGCGGGGCGCTTCGGGTTACTCAACAGGAACGCCGCACTGGCATTCCCCGCCCAGTATTCGGCTCCGTCGGTATGCCCGGCCTTGATGTCTTCCTGGTATTTCTTCTTCGACTCGACGGCGAGTTGGTTTACTTCCACTTTAGGATTTACGCCCATATGGCCCTCCATCTCCCCAACACATTGCTCACAAATCGTATGGGTTGTTCTCTTGTCATCCAAGGGCGGTTTTTCCCCAAGGTCTTTACCGCACCATGCACATTTAACTTTCATACTTCCCCTTATGCCGCCTCAATGAATCGGCCTCAGCTGGCTTTCTGGGACCCACGTAGCCCAGTGAGGGGTTATCTCCCCGGGTACGGGGTTTGGAGACACTTCGTATTCCCAGCCACCGGTTCCCTGCCTCACTTGGTGGATGATCACTGCAGACGAGTTGTAGCTAACCACTTGCCCAACATGATAAAGCGGGGTTTTGGATTGTGGGGGAAGCCCTTGCCTTCCATAACAGTAAGCCCCGACCAGCATGGCTATCAAAATGAGCATCGTTGTGTAAAATGATTTGTTATCCACGTCACCCTCCTGTCCAGGCTTTCAGATCCCGGATATTGCCCCGGGCATTGGCAAAATGGACTTGGCACTCATGTAGGGCATCTATCGCTTCGTCCATCTTGCTTATCACCGTCTTTCTCTTTTCCTCTTCCGTTAATCCCCCCAAGGGGAGCTGTAACTGTACTGCGTAATTTTTGTGTTGCTGCCGATAAACGAGATATATTGCTATGCCCAAAGCTACCGGCAGCAGGATCATCCAAGGCACGTCGCTTTGCACGGCGGCCCTCACTTTAGTAACCCGGCTCTACCGACACGTCCCTCCCGGTCATGCCGGCGTTCTTCATGCCCATGGCGAGATCCTCGACGAAACGGTGGTCAACAGCGAATGAGGAATCCCCCATCCACTGCCAGGACTCGAGTTGAACGTTCTCTTTGACCCAAGCCTTTGCTCTGGGGGTGATGAGCCTGAAGACGTAAATAGAAGCGCCAAACCCTCCGGGGTTGAACATGACAGTCGGCTGGAAGGGGAATGAGGCACCCCGTTCCCAAGGGTGGGCAGGGTTGCTCACGGGATTATCGCCATAGTGGATCTCCCCCTCATCCCCAGCATGAACAATAGAGAGGTCGATTTCGCCATCACGGTTGTATTGTTCGTACACATTCCGGATGGCATAAGAGTTATGGAATAGGGCCCAACTCCTATTGCGCATCGTCACCATGTGGGTATATTTATCAGCCCACATGAGCCCTTCGCGTTCGGCGTTGGTTTCTATTACATCGTAGCCCTGCTTCCGGAGGACATTGCGAACATGATTCCAGAAAGTGGACTCTTTATAGATCTTCGGTCCGCCGTTGCGCTTGACCTTGGTAACTCCGTGGAGGTTCAGGGAAACGGTCATTTTGTCTTCCATAAATTTACTCCTTTGCTATCTGGGATTCGTAGAACCACAACCCTGAACTCAGATTGTCATCCATGTTCAAGGTAACGAGATATTCGTTCTGGCCGTTGGCTGCCACACGGCGCTGCCTGGTGTACCAGACAGAATCAGGGGTAGCGATCTCGTAGACGAAATCACCAAGACCGATTTTGAAGCTGGACGTCGGTATTACCTGAGCATCAGACTTCTTCGTGTTCTGCATAACCGTGTAAACGCCCAAGGCGATCAGCCCTGCCAGCAGTAAGTCGGTTGTGTCGAGTTTATTGCCCATATTTTGGCTCCTACTAGGTAGGCTCGAAAGCCTTCAGGATGACATCTGGAACGAAAGCATGCGGTTCTATCTTCGATATATCCGGTGGCTCCATGCCGTTATGGACATCATGGAACTGGCTGCATACCTCGATGAATTCACGGAATTGCTCCCAGTTGTTCCATTTCAACATCACATATGTCACGGCCGCATCCACCTCGATACAGACTCCATTCTGCGCAGTGAAAGACAGAAAGTATCCATTCCCCAGCGGCCACCTGCAGCCTGCCATACAATCTCCTTATGGATATTGTTTCTTGAATTCAGACAACGGCATCGGGTCGAAGTAGCGGTCGCGTTCAATGCCTAAACCAAACCGACCACGGAAGGCAGATAGTTCACCCAAAGAAAAGTATCCGAGTTCAGGATCCCCGACATCGCCGAGGGTCACCCAGCCGAAGAATGTATCTTTGCCGTCAAACTCAATAGCCCCCCAAGTCTGGGCGCCGTTCGGGTTAAAGAATTTCACCCGGACCAGCGGGTCAGCGACCTTCTCCTGGCTGTAAAGCGGTGGGAGTTTCTTCCTGTCGGCCGCCGTCAACAGCATCATGGGGTTGGCTGTGGGGTTGGATTGCAGCTTCAAGAAAGCAGTTACCTGTGCATCGGTATATCCGCGGCGCAAAGCTTTGGCGCGAAACACCTGGTCTAACGGCTTCGGTTTCCGAGATGACCCGCCTACTGGGCCGAAGTTCATCAACGGACTCCAATCTTGCATAGTGGCTTCGTATAAGCGCATTAGCGCAAAGCCCTTCTCGGGCATGCATATCGACTCAAACTCTTCAGTCAGTTTCCCTTCATCACGGGGGTTCATCATCCGCCCTTGCCTCGGAAAGTACTTATCCACCGCCGCCAGTATCCCCAGGCTGGCCTCGCCGACGCTGACGGCATATGCTGGGCCATAATCATGGCTGTGGATAGCTCCGTACGTTTCTGCATGCCTCCGATTGTAGTCCAGGTCGTCGCTGTATTCGCTGGTACGCAAGGCCTGGGCGAATTTCGCCACATTGGAGTAGGAACTCTTGAACCCGGCAAGGCTGTAATGGGCGATGAATCCCATATGGTTGATGATATGCCGGTAAGCGGTGCCATTCAGTTTTTCAATATTGTTGGTCCGGAGCACCAGGTTCACGTTGGCGACAATAGCTTTCACATTGAGAGGCGGCCAGTTGCCGCGCTCATTACCACGCGGGTTCATCAGCGGCAGATGGGTAACCTGCTCCCCGTCTTTCTCAGCCAGAACAACTGTGATATTGTGGGCAGCCCTGATGTTGTGTTCCCTCGCGATAATCGTCTGAGCTTCGTACGAAGAACTGGCGCGGACCTCATACTGCTTGCCCTTGTAGAAGCCGATGTAGCCGTTGATACTGCCGGGAGCTGGATTCCTGCCCCAATCTGCAGTGTCCGGGAAGCCGAGCTTGTTCGTGCGCTCGCGGTCAAGGGGGATCTCCTTATAGAATAGCCCCGGCAAATCCTTATCCGGACCTTTCTCCCATTGACGCCCACACATGGGGCACTGATAGCCGTGAGCTATATGGGCTTTGTCTGTTTTAGTCATCAGATATCCGCAGCGTGGGCAATGTAGGCCTGTAGGGTTCTTGTACATCGTCGGCAGAATCGGGTGGCATCGCGACCCGGTGTAGTATGCTGATTTCGCCTTTTTCCGCATGGCAGTTATGAGCTCCTGCCCCTCGAGGTGATGCACATTTGCATAATGATGGCCCATACCGTAGTCATCCTTGCTCTGGAACTTGCAGAGATGGCACTGCGTGACGTAGTGAGTCTTTTTGGGGTTGGGCATTTTCATATCACGAGCAGCAGCCACAGAATCACCATGGGCCCCAGCTGCACCCTGATGTAACCGAGCATCCATCGGGAAACGAGCCGTTTTCTCTTCTTCCTGTTCCTCGATCATCTTCGCCTTATGCCATGCCATCCCTGGGTTTTTCTTATCTTTAGCCAGCAGCAACATTTTGGCTACACTGTGGATGCTCATGGGGCGGTTTTCCAATGTGCCACGCCCATCCAGATAGACTACGCCGATAACGACTCTGGCAGCCGGCCATCCTACGCGATGAAGCACATTCTCCATCATCCGGGAATCACGCTCGCTGCTTTCACTGGATTCTGCCAGCCCTTCAAGCCACTGTAAAACCGTCTGTTCAGCCATATATTTTCTCCTCTAAAGAGTGAAATGTCGGATTGTGACACCGGCTGTTCCACTGATGAATACGGCATATGTGCCATTCGGGGCCCCTTCTGGAATAGGGAAACCCACCGATATAGTCCCGTTGTCTGGCATTTGGCCCCCACCGCCACCCCAGTGGCTCTTTCCACTGCTGTCGCTATTCACACTGAACCCATAATTGGAACCAGGTTTCCATCCTGAACTGGATATGAGCAGACTCGGGCCATTGACTACCACAGTCGCAGATGTTCCTGGCGCCGTCACTTCATCGGGCATGTCAGGGGGCGGCCCTTTGGGCAGAGTTTTTGCTGATGCCGGTTTATTATTCACAAGCGCAAATACGATTACACCTACGGCAACTGCCAATCCTCCCCAGATAGCTACTTCTTTACCTTTGATCTTCATTTTCACCTCTCCCGAAAGATATGGGCTCTCCGATGAGGTCTTGCTATGATTTTACGATACACCATCATCGAGTACTTGTCTTTGGCAGGCACGGTGTTATAACCGATCGCATCATTGTGGTCCTTGCCCCAGCCCAGGTGGATGCATTCGTGGGTCAACCTCTTTCGGCGTTCATCGGTATTCTGCCTCGCCCACTCGCGCGTGACCGTGATGGAGGGAGGATCGCCGGGTTCACACCAAAGATCGGGCCACTTCTTGGTGGACTTATCATCAAATTTCACGAGAAGCTTTGTGATGCCGAAATAAGGCATCAATCTATCGGTAAGGAATTCCCTATCCCCCGGTCCCAGAAGCCCCTCAGTTGTCACCAGGTGGGCGGTGGGAGGGTTCCGGCGGGGGTTCCTCTCGTCCAACGCCGCCAGATCATGCTCACTGAATATCCCGTTTAATGTTGTCATACCACCTTCCACGAACCACCGGGCGACACTGCCGCTGCCGTGGACCCAGCTGACGATGTTGTCGAAGGCGATAACACGATCGTGGGGGCTCTCTGCTGCCTCAAGTTCCTGCCAATATCTCCGAAGGGACTCAAACGCCTCAGTGTACTGAGCGTGGTGAGGGTCTTGGGGGTGCGATATCTTGTCGAACCAATTCATTGGCCCACGCCAGTTGGAATATAGGGCGATATTTGAGTTGTGTTCGATGAAGTTAATCTTTCGCTCTAGGAAAAACTCAAACTTATCAAGCAAGGCCATGTCCACTTTGCCCAATGCATGCCCGACATAGAACTTCTCTAACTCAAACTTGGGAATAACTGCCAGAGTGAGATCCCGCTGGCGCAACTTATGCGCAGGCAGTGTCGTCACACGGCGGTAGGCTTCGTACCACTCAGTAATCTGCTCGTGGGTGAAGTTATCCGTGGCCCCCTTGGGGTTTATCATAGCGGCTTCCTCTTCCACCGATCCTGCCAAATCCCGGCACCGCCACCATTCTTTATGTAGCTATCGTGGAGTTTCTGCTCCCAGGTCCCGGGCCATTGGAACCAGGCGCTGTTGATGGCTTTGCCGCGAGAATCCTCAACAAAGATATTGATATCAGTGGTTTTTGGCCCCTCGTGGTACGACTTCAACCGGATGATTCTCTCTTCCAGTAGTTTCAATTCTTTACTGTGAGCCTCGTTGAAAGGGACCTTCAGTTTCACCACGAAGTCTATATCGCCTGGATATGTCTTGGCCGTGTTGTAATATGAGCCCACACCTTGAATTGCGCGAACACTCTTCAGCTTGTGAAGCGTAAGCAGCACATCCCTTTCTGCTAATTCAAGCTTGGGACGGCTGGGGTTCTGTAAGAGCTCTCGGCGGATATCGGCGTTGCTTCCAAACAGCTGCTGTAAAACCCTATAGGTTTTTTCCGAATATTGGAAAGCATCGATCCCCCTCAGGTTAAATGCCACGGGGACAGCACTACCATACAGGTGCTCTAAGTGGGCGAATGCATCGATGGCTAATACCTTGTCACTGCGCGTCTTAGCCAGGTCGAACTGCCGCCCTACTTTCATAATCTCAGTAAACACCCGCTCAGTCCCCAGTGACCCAAATCTCGCCTGCTGTCCGTATTCTACGAGTAATCTTCCGATTGGCTCCTTCAGGCTGTTAAACAACAGGTCTACCTTATAGCTTGGATAGAGTTTACCCCTACGGGCTAACAAAGAATACTCTCGGAGGAAATTGTCTACCTGGGTACCTCTGTCATCGCTTTCGTATACTTTGACCCATTCCCCAGTTGCCTTGTCAAGCTTCAACCCAAGCAAAGGGCGGCTAGGATTGATTTTCTTGTGAATAACCGGTAGATGACCGCTCCTTTTCGCTCCAATCGTGTAGCCCATTGCTTCGTGGAATGGCTCTGAACCTGGGCCAGCATGACCACGGACACTCTTGATGCCTTGCTCTTTCAGAAAAGCCTCAAGCGCCTGTACGAGCTTGCGGCCGATCCCTTGGCGCTGGCGCTCGTCCTCAATCTTGATGGAGAAAATCAAGGCTTTCTTCGTCTTGGTATTGTAATATCCGGCAGCCGATTCCACCCCCGGGAGCCCACTTTTATATGTCCAGAAATAGTCGTATTTTCTTTCCATAAAGCTGGTAACTGGCGAGGTTTCAAAAACTACGCCTTGAGAGGTATAAAGAGGATTCCTCGCAGTAAGCATCTTGGTCATATGAATCGGGAACCCATCTGTACGGTCAGCGGAATCGTCATTGACCTCAAATCCCATCTTCTCCCAGAATGGGATAGCCTCGCGGTGCGCCTCGATGACAACCTCCTGCGCCTTGTGCTTCTTGGCCCAGTCCTCCAGCTCTGAATAAACACGCCTGCCTTGCCCGATCAAACGCATAGCCGGTTTAACCCAGAGCCAGTCCAGATAGAGTATCCGTTCGCTGGGGTCATAATAACCCTTGCTACGCAATCCTGGCTCGGTAAATTTGAGGTTAGTAATACCGGTAGTGTCTTTGTATCCAGCCCACGGGTTCATTTTCGCGACCATGCCCGAAACCTGACTCATCGAGTACATCGGACGGGCTGGGTAACCAATCCTCAGGGAGTTAATATATGTCCATAATGCCCCCATAGCCTGCCTCTGTGTTTCTGGGGTCCATTGACCGGCAGCTTTCAATCGTTGAGCCGCCCATATCCAAGCCACTATTTCCTCGTTGATCACCCTTTTGTTTTTCTCTGAAGGGCTCAATTCATCAAATGGTTTGCCCCGCTTGAACAGGCTGGAAGTAGCTTTGTGGCCCGCCTCATGGGCTAACACAACCGATGGGCTATCTATATCCACGAAACCGTGTCTAACCCCGACATCAATCCCCCCAGAATCATGACCATATTCACCAATGCCCCGGTCAGTGTCTTTTAATAATCTCAAATGCCCCCGCATCTGATAGTCTTGGATCTTGTCTTTTTGGTCAGCTTCAATCGCATCGAGAACATTGCCGAGATGTTCTATGGAAATCCCGAGATACCAGAGGTCCAGATACCTGTCATGGATGTTGAAATAGAGTACACCAAGTTTTTCCACCTGGTAAACATCTATTTCTTCACGGCTGGGGGCCAACTTCATGACCGGGTTGCCCTTCGTCTCAACCATTGCTTGAGGCAGTAGCACGAATTTTCCGTCGCTCCCGAGGTCTACGATGACATTCTTGGGGTCATACTTGACCTCAAGCATCTGTGAGCCATCGGATTTCTTGCTGCCGAGAGGATGAACGCCGTAAAGGTTGCGTGCATCTTCCCGCTTGTCGCATACCCAGATACCTTCGGCATCGCCATAGCGTTTGCGGAATTCAGCCAAGGTGACCTTCCATGTTCCGGGCCGGTACCTATCGATGTCTTTTATCGGGCGGCCGAGAAACGCTGAAACATCGGATAACGTAGCCCAGTTGGCCAGTTCCTCATACTCAAAGTTGAGGGCCTTCCAGGCGACGCTTTCGTTTGGGTAACCGACGCGATATCCGATGGCCATATTGACCCTATTTCTTGACCCAAGGTTTCTTGATAACGAGCCATGCGCCGATACCCACCACAGCAATGGCCACGATGCTTATGCCGAGGACTTTGCCCTTTATAGGGTTCGCAATGGCAATCGGATTCTTGCGATGATGTTTGCGGCGGGGGTTCATCGCAGGGGTCGGGGGAAACGGGAATGATGCGCCACGCGCCCAAGGTTGGGCGGGGTTGGCAAATCTGCCGTACATCCCGGGGGCGGCAAGTTCTACGCCCTCGTAGAAGTCAGAGGCCCTCCCAGACATATTGAGCGCCCTTGCTTTTTGAGCGATACGGTTGGCGATCTTCCCCGATGCCTTCCTATTTTTAGATCCTCGGCCGGTCGAAACAGTATCATGGAGACCCTTTGAGGCGCGCCGCAGGGGGTTGGGCATATGCGCGCCTATGGATACATTCTCCGAACCAGAATGCGCGTCTACCTGCCCTTGCCAGTACTGGACACGATCACTACTGCCTCTGGTTTTGGCCCCATCCGCCATCTCGATGGCATTCATTTTCCTCTCATGATGGTAGGCAGCGCCAGGATTTGTCTTTGCCTTGCCCGTCTTGATATCGGCCGGCGTACCGCAGTAGCGGCACTTCTTCCCAGTTATCTTCGCGCCTTTGATGATGGAGTAGATGCCTTGCTTGCCGCACTTTGAACAGATCCCATATCTTTCGCCTGGTTTAGTTTCAGTCATGATAAACCTCCTAATGAACGAGCTATTGCTCGTTGAATTCCTTAACCTTAACCGCCACTTCAGCGGGGTTCTTGAGTTCATGTTCCCAAATGACGAGGCAAGAGTATCCGAACTCAGCCATTATCTTTTTGCGACCCTCTTCTGTTTGGCGTGGATCTGTGGCAGTCATTTTGGGAGAATGCCAGTAATCACCGAATAATTCCACCACTTTCTTTTGCCCATTCACATTCACGAAGTCAGGTATGAGAGTGCCGATTGAGAAATTACCATCTCCCACATATCGATACTGACCTGGGCAGATTTCATTCAGAATGCCTCCCAGCGATATCTCCGGCTTCGTCGGTTTATACTGCCGCATCATTCTGGATGCCATCTCGGGATTCTGCCAATTGGCTTTGCTCTGCTCACTCATCGCATGCTTCCATTCCTCTGTATGTTTTCTGCCGGCGAATAATGTGTTGCCTGGCTTGAAGAACAAAGGCTCCATATGTTTGTAATGCGAACTGTTCTTATCCATCGGTTGATGAGGTTTAGGATTAGCGCGCCTGCTCGCTTGGCTAGCCGCGAGCCGTCTAGCGGCAAACTCAGGGTCTTGTTTCCGGCCCTTCAGTAGTTTAGATCCTTTCCCCGCGGCAATATCCCTTCTCCTCGCCAAAGATTGTCGTTGGCGAGTTTCTACGCTGAGATGGTACCCATGGCGGGTGTTAGCCATAAAACTACCCTATTATTCCTCTCCCACCTGGGTCAAAATATGGTTCTCTCTTGTCTGGGTCTAATTTCATAAGATAGATATTTTTGCCCTCTGCATCGGTAGCCACGACGATGTTACTAGCCAATTTTTTAGAACCAGTATCTCCTGACTGATGCTCAAAACGGACGTTCTTATGTTGGGTTGCCCCATCGGGCTTATAGACCAAATTCTCAAGGACCCCGATCTGGATCATGGGGCCTTTGGGCGGTTCAAAGTAGACTGTTTTCTGGGTCTGTGGAGCCATGCCGTGGAATGATGCATAGAGGCCGGCGCCGGGGGAGCCGGTGGTGGCGGTCGGATTGGTCAGCCGCTTCCCAAATTTCTTTTCCTTCTTGTCTTGCGCCCGCATAGTGCTGGCGACAATCTTGAAAGCATCGAGCTTTGAAAGACCCATCCGTTCGTTCATCGCATCAGCCGTTGCTTGGGCCCTGTTGTAGTTATTGGTCCCAAAGACACCTGTAGTGGTGACATATCCAGGTTCATTTTCGACAGCGATACATACCTTGTGCCCACGCTTCTCGTCGAATCCGCCGATTGTGGCAAGGAAAGCGAACCGGCGCCCACCGATATAGTTGAGGACATCAGGGGCGAGAGAAGACATTTCCTCTTCCCCTTGGTTTTTCTGCATCAGTTTGATACGCTCGCCGATGGTCATGCGCCCTTCCGAATCCGGGTTACGCTTGAAACTTATCACCGGCCGTGCTCTATCCTTGAACTCCATGCACCTCGATGCATTGATGCCATATTTATGCTTGGACCAATGCTTCGAGATGCACTTGGTATGGATGGGATATCCATCGATTGAGCGGACTTCCCCGCCACAGCACCGGCAATAAACTTTTTCCATATTGCCTCCTTAACTAGATACATATATCGGCGCACCATACTCATCGTATCCTACCAGCGTATATCCCGGCGTTGCCGATGACGACGAAGTCGAAGTGGATTTTGGGGTCTCACTGACCTGGATAACGAATGGCACTTGGTTGGTGCCGGATGCGTTGCCTCCAGTGGAACTTGAGCCTCCCGAAGTAGGAACAACATACCCGGTATCGGGGGTCCCGCCAGGAACGCTCACTTGCGATCCGGAGGAGGAGTATTGCCCGGTATCGACATCCATCGGCACCCCGCCCTGATTATAAATCATGCCATCGAAAATGTACCACCCTGCGGGGAGAGCGGGCAGATTCGATTTTGTGTTAACCGGGGGAATAACACCCGTGCCCGATGAATTCGTTGTCCCGGTAGATGTAGTTGGGATTTCTGCCACCAGTGAGGGGATTACTTGGCCATTGATAACGGCGAACCATTTGCCCCCTGGATAGAGCCCGTTAAGGGTCGTGAACATCCACCAGTTGCCGTTGTTGTTTATCAGCGCGCCTTCGGCAGCCCCTGCATACGGGAGGCTCCCTGCCCCGGTCGATGTGGTCGGCATGGGATAATTTGAGACATGCGTCGGGTCATCGACTAAAGTGATGTTCCCCGAACTGTCCTCAACCGCCTTTTTGCCGACAGGAACGTAATAGGATGCGCTCCCATACTGCATGTATTTATTGAAGTATTGCCAGGCCGGCAAAGTTTGCTCATCCTTATCCTGCTGGGACACGGCGGCCTGGGCGGCTTTCAGTACAGCAAGCGCAGCCTTGTAAGCCGCATCATTGGCTACTGCAGTATTAACATCGTAACTGTTTGAGAATGGAGTAAACCCTTTGGCAATCAAAACTTTGAACAGCGCTATTTCTACCTGAATTGCCGCAATGCCTTCAGCCGTGTAGTTATCCATGTGGTTGGTCACGGCATTGTTTTGCATCGCGGTTATCTTCGCCTGATCCGCAGCGATCGTCGCAGCCAGAGTTGCGGCATACTCTTTTTGGGTCATGACGCCACTCCCGACAGCCCCCGTTGTCCCGGTTGTCCCCGTGGTATCCGTGGTATCCGTGGTCGTCCCTGAAGCAGTGTTATCATTGCCGGTGGACCCGGTAGTTGCGGTGTCGTCACTGCCCGTTCCCGGGGTAGTGGTTGTTGCTGCCGAGGTTTTTTTAGGTCTGGTTAAAGCGTAGATACCCGCTCCGAGTATAGTTGCCACACTTACCCCGAGGACAGCCAAGCCCCCTTTGCCGATTTTGGGTGCCTTCAATTTAGCCATATATTCCTCCTTATAACCCCGTACCAGTCTGGGCAACATAGACAATAACTTCATGTACTGAGTCCCTTACGAAGGAACCAGTCGAGGCATTGTAAACGTTTGCCTGTGCCCTGAGGGTAACCGATTTGCCTGCCAGGGATGAGCCCACGGGGATAACGATGGCGTATTTCCCCGTTGCTCCAGCAAGTAAGTTGGTCGGGCCATCAGCATGCCCTCCATATATATTCGCCCCGCTTACCAGATAACACTCTGAACTCAATAAACCATCGTGGCTGGAAACATTGATTACGGAATAGGTTACCGCAACGTTGTTGCTGGCACGCAACGGGTTGGGGGTTGCCACAACATTTTGGACGCTTGTAGTCATCAATCCAGGTACCGTCCAATACACCTGGTAGGTCGGGCTGTAAATTGGTGATATGGTAGGGTATACCCCGCCTATCTCGGAATCCGGAGCAGTACCCTCCAATCTTATCTGGAAGTTATCAAGTAGGGGAGTTGGGAAAGTCAGGGAGTATTGATGGCTGCCCCATGCCGCAATGGTGTCAGACGTGCTAGCAACCACAGCGCCATTCTGCACTATGGTTGATGTCGTTACCCATTTCGTGGCGAACTTGGACTGGTTTGTTATGGTGAAAGCTAGGGTGCATTGAGAACCATCCGTGGCAGGGTTTGGCACCGTGACCATCAACCCCGAACACTGGGCGACCGGAGGCACGTAAACATCGATCGGGGGGGTGACTCCCAAAGTGAAAGAGCAGACATCCCCATCTACGTTGGTAGCTCCATCTGTCGCATCCCACGTCACTTTACCGTTACCCTGAACAGGTGCGCTCGCATAACCAACATACTTCAGCACTGAAAGCTTGCCGTTGCTGTTGTAGTAGTCGGCATTGGGAGCGAAAGTCTTCTTAAACGCAACTGTAACCGGGATGTTTGCAGTGGTGATCCCCGTCACTTCCTGAACATACCAGTTAGATATCGGCACAGGATCCGTATTGAACGATGATAAACCTCGCGCCGAATAAGCTAGCACAAATCCGGCATAAACTTTCTTGGTCGGTACCCCGTCGGCCATTATTTGGAACGAATAATTGATATCTGTGGCATCTGGCCCAACAGTCGACGGTGAGAAAGTGGCTATCGCATCGGAAGCCAGAGACAGCTTTACCCCGCTCTTCACAACCCCGCCGGTTCCTGAGAATTTAGCCCGAATCACTTTATTGGTGGTCACAGAGTAGTCCACCAAAGGGTTATCAACGGCGGTGGATACGCCGGTGTGAACAGGGTTGCCGAGCTCGTCCTCCCAGCCGACCCATGTATAATTTCCGTAGTTTCCTGTCACGGTAAATGTGACGAGTGTACCAGGCGAGTATTTGCCACCGCTGGCATTCGGGGACGGAGTCACGGTTACTTTGCCAGCTTCAGGAGGATCAGCGGAGTAACCAAGCGTAACGCCATTATTCCCAGGGGTAGGCGTTGAGCCTATGAAAGTGCAGACCACGGTTTTATCGGCCGCCATAGTGACTGTGGCGGTGGCTGTGGTGGACGCAGCGTCTGCACCGACCCAGCTCGCGACGCTATATCCGCTGGCAGGAGATGCGGTCAGCGTCACTTTCACTCCTGATGCATATTTACCAGTGGTGGCGTCCGGTGAGGGATTGATAGTAATAGTGCCGCTACCCGCCGGGGTCACCGATGTTCTCAGCGTATAACCGACCGGGTTTTTCTTCTTGCTGAGAGACTCGTAAAGGAAATACCCACCCACTCCGAGTCCGGCGAGGATAAGACCCCCGCCTGCCACCTTAGCTGCCGTGTTACTTTCTACCATATGCCCTCCTACCAGGTCCGGTACATTTTATGTTTGCGCCGCGGGTTAGACAGCATTTTAACGGGAGCCGGCTTGTTCTTTGACTTGAAAAGTATCGCCCCGCCTCCCATGACGAACACCCCGGCCAATATCCACGGGAGATACTTCAGGCCATTCTGCACCGGAGGCGAAACTTCTTTTGTGGAGGATTGAACAATCTTAGTGTACGGGCCATCGGCATGCATGTTTGAACGGTTGGTCTGTATGTTCATAAAAAAGGCGGGGATCAAAGATAGTCCGCCCGTGATAGGAACACCTAACAACTCTGCCCAAGTCGCTACATCCAGAACAGTGAATTGCTGCTGGTATGTGTCCACAGTAACGACAACAGGTTCAGCAGGCATTACCCCCAAATCGAATGTGGAGGTGAACTCCTTACCACTGCCGTTATAATATTCTTGGACATCCTTGAGCACCTCACCGCCAGGGGTTGTAACGTAGCACCCTGCCACGGTATGGACTATCCCGAGTGCGCTGCTCCACTCAGACTTCCACTTAACAGTCAAGGTGAGTTCGGCACCCTCTGTCATCTTCTCGGGGGTTATGCTTATGATTTTACCTTTTGGCGTCGCTGACATATTGCCCTCCTGTTAAATGAAATGGATGAACCGATAATGCCGGCGCGGATTGATGAAAGAGCCTTTCCCCATCCCCTCAGGTCCACTTGGAGGGTCCCTTTTAGTCGAATGGAGGTTAAAACCCATTGGGCCTTTTGGTTTGCCGGTTGCTCTCTGGGTTGCCCTGATGCCGGTCCAAGTGGAATCTTCGGGGACACGGGTACTTACGGCCAAAACCTTGGTCTCCGGGATTTCTCGGTACTCACCGTCGACAGATTCCGGAGAACGGGGAGTAACTGGAGTTTTATGTTCGGCTTGGGCATACTTCCCGGTGCCATACTCCATCTCGTGAGGGGGTTTACCTACCCTGCGCTCGATCAGTGTGCTGGCAGCCTGCCTGCCCAATTCACCCGTGGTTTTCGCACCCCAGACTGCCACTTTTCCTGCGCCCTTGGCAGTGGCGCCGACAACTTTTCTGCCCGTTACTCCAAAGGCGAATATAAGGACTGCAGCCATCCCTGTGGAGACCAGCACCCACCTCGGAATCTGGTCGAGTTCGTAGCCTATGCTAGAGACAATATCGTCAAAGGTGTTAGCCACTTATGACCTCCTTCTTGCGCCACGGGAGGTCTTTCCACAAAAAGTAAATAGCAAGCCCGCCGAGGCCAAGATAAATCCATTTCGGAACGCCGGTGAAAGTCTTGTATAATTGCCATCCAACTATGGAGGTCGGAACGATCACGATTAGCGCGGCCACTGCGCTGGCTATCAGCGCCAAGGGGATCTGCGCTTTTTGGAACGGGATGAATACAGTACGCGCATCGTGGGTTATCGGGCCGGACAGAACGACCCCGCGGGCTCGTATGTCGTCCTCCAGCTGCTGGATCTGGTAAGGCGCAAGCGAGTCGGACGTGTATATCTGCAGTTCCCCGTACTCGCCCTCCATGTATTCCTTCTCATGATCCGGGAGATC